>JACCEA010081387.1_pt1 | contig 10078 bp, 3 predicted proteins | sample 7449851 | NCBI WGS metagenome assembly JACCEA01 (sample SAMN15323453, study PRJNA562643) | freshwater metagenome | isolation source: river surface water | place: USA:Blue River Watershed | collected 2017-08-18 | reverse complement strand
CCGGGTGCTGCCAATTCTCTTTGCATCCCAAAGAATTCGAGTATTTCGCAGGTTGAGTCATCATCGTCTCAAAATGGTAGAGCTCTGGTCTCGATATTCACGACTGGGAATAATATTCAGTGTTCAACAAACGCAGACTGCTTTGGTGGTGTGTGTGGTATAGATGATTCTTGTTCTCTTCCTGAAAAGCAGTGTCCCACCAATGATACTTCTGTAGTTTGCTCTGGTTATGGTTCATGTCAGACCTCTTTTCAGGGCGTTTCGCCATCGGTGTCAAGGTGTTCTATTGTAGATCCCTACTGCACTGCAGTCTGTCAGTGTGAAAGTGGATATGGAGGAATCGATTGTTCGTCGCCTACGGAAATGCTAACAGAACTTTCGATTGTCAACAATATGTTCTGCAAATCTTTATCATCAATACTTCCTTTGGTTGATGCAAGTCCTCGTTCGACATATTCATTTCTTCGCTTTTTCAGAAGTGCTTTCATGCCATATGTTGATGGTATAAATAATGCAACTTTCGATTCCTGCCTTGATTTATGGAATGATTTGTTGCCTTTTCTTGTACAGGACGAAGTGTTGCCATTAACCACTCTTTCGCCTGAAACGGGTTCAGTTTTTGAGATTGTTCAAAGTTTATCGGATTTATCAAAGTCTGTCAATACATCTAATCATCGAGCAGAAATGTTATCCAACTGGACAAATAATGTGATCGAAGTTCTTGTTTCCAGCACCGAGAATAATCTCTACGATGTTAATATTGTTACAGATCGCATTCGAATATTACTTCGTCGCGAGCCTGTCAGCAGTCTTTTGAAAAATTTAACAACGTTTGTGAATGATCTTGAGGGAATATGGGATATTGATGTACCACAGATGACAGTGTTGGATACAACTTCGGTCGATGCATGCGATAATGGACAAGGCTATCTATCTATGGCTTTTGGTTCATTCCAGTATCTAGATCGTAATTCTCTCTTACCTGCAATGAATACACCAACCGTGAATATTTTCGCACAAGGTTCCAGTGTCAATCAAGTTGTTTCTCCGATAGCCACTGGTGATGTTTATGCGTATCTTGTTGCTTTTCCCGTTACGCTTGGCTTTGAAATGGCCGAGCAAGTATCTTTAGCTAATGGTCGAAATGAGACGATTGCGAACTGCTATGACGATCCTTTGTTGGGTTCAACTGTATGCTCGGATTGCAAACTTCTCAGTCAGTCTTATTCTGTATCATCTGACGGTGAAACAAACTTCGTTGTGCAGGCTACTTTTGGATGTACCGATATTGCAGCCATTTGCGGTGGAAGTAGCGATTATGGATCCACCTCAGGATGGATTTTGGGCAAACAACTTGCAGCTCAATTAGAGTCCCGTGAAATTGAAGTGAATAAAGTGAATGAGTACCCATCATTTGCATCAAAGTTTGCACAACAGCAAGAGATCTTTATTCCTCTCATTGTATTCGTTTTTGTAAGCCTGTTGGGCTTTGTGTTCTTTTTTCAAGCTGAATACATCATGAATAGTGTTTATGTATGGTTAGGGATTATGGTCAATGAAGATGAAACACACGAGGGAGAATCTGATATCCATTTAATCAGACAGCCTTCTGCTTCTAAAGATTCGCTGATGCCTCGCCCTGCCAGTTTTACATTACAACGCCCAACGCAACATAAATTGTTGATTGAATGGATTGATATTGTTGCGGAAGCCCTTCCATTGGATCGAACACTGCAAACTACTTGGTATAGAGCATTCACAAAGCTGCGATTCTTAGTATTTTTCAAGTCAAAGGTTGGTCATGACACTCATGGACGACTCCAGGAATGGATCAGATTGTGTTTGTACATTGTCATTGTATTCTGTGCTAATACTGTCATGTATGAAAACTTTTTCCCGGATGATGGTTGGTGTGAATCAAATCTACTTGAAGAAACGTGTACTTCGCGTATTGTTTTCTTAACGGGTGCTCCGTTATGTGCATGGAGTGAAACCATCACTCGTACTGACACAACGCGTCTTGCAGTGTTTTCATGTAGTGTACAGCGCCCATTCATGCAAGGACGTTTAGTGGTTGGATTATCGGTGTTGCTGATCGCTTGTATGTCACCAGTATTGATGGTTCTCGAATTCTTTCTCTCTGAGATTTGCTTCAAGCATCCTTCCCTTAAGCGCACTCGTTTGTATCATTGGTGGAGTTTGCATGTTGCTAACGAGACACATAATCCCGAAGCGGAAAGCTCAATTGTTGCTAAATGGAATGAGAACCAACTTGAATTTTTTGAGATTAGCAGCAAAAAGGAAGTGGTGTTTGCCGTTGGTAGTAGGTCATCTTCACCGATAAAATCTCCCACCATTAGTAGTGATATGTTCGTTAATTCTTCGGATGAAGACAGTCCGAATCAAATCCAAAGTGAGATTGTTCTGATTGGAAGTAATGATGATGTCGATGAACGATTTGTTGACATGGATGAGGATGAATTAGACTTTTCGCGTCAACTTCAGTGGACTATTTCCGCATCTTCCGGGAGAAAGCGACAGTTGTTTCCTTCTATGAATACATTACGACAGTCATCGCACTTTGTTGTGCCACCAACTGTTGTTATATCTTCAGCTAAGAATTGGAATAGTGATTTGTTGGATCATATGAAGGAGGTCAATGCAGAATGGTGCGATTGTGTTGCTGCGATGTGTTACTGTGATACACTTGATGTCTATGAAGCTGTCAAATTTGTTATGGGTGAGATGCGCACTTACCACAATGCCTTGACTCAGGATTGCTTGATATCGTCATGTATGCTTGGTAACTATTCGTTGTATTTGTATCGCGCTACCATGCAAAGGCTTCACGAGTCATTGGGAATCACATTCACCCCGAGTGGCTCCATGTGGTCTATTAGAAAGCAACTATTATATGGTTCTCCTCAGTCGATGATCAAATCTAAATTTATTGAATCGCACAATACAACATCTGTACTTGCTGCTGCATTGCAGCGTGAGAGGAAGCGGAAGCAACTCAATAAAACGCAAAGGGCAGATGAAACACACCCGACATTGAAGAGAAGACACTCACGAAAATGCTCTTCACTGAATCGCAAATGTCAAAAACGAATGGAGCACTTTTTATTACGTGAGTTTGCGTTAGAACAATTGACACCATACTATCGATATATCATGAAGAACCAATCATTCATGCATTCAGCTGGTAATATTCAAGGAACTATTCATCCACTGCCCTGGTTGATAGGTTGGATGATAATTGGTGGCATTTACTGGTATTGCATCGCGTGGATGTTGCAATGGTGTTTAATGTCCCAAAGCAATACATTCCGTTCTTGGTGGATAACGTCTTGTTTGATACTTGTAGAGGAATTGATCGGTCTGGAAATTGTCAGAAGTGTATTCATTCATGTATTCGCTACTAAGAGTCTGTGTACACGGTTGGAGTATATCAGAAACATGCTCGAGTCAAAAGGATTGTTGTTCTTGCGCGGTGAAGATATTGATCCGCGAAGGGATAGTTTGGAGCTGTTATCCAAGTCACAGAGGATTGTTAGTACGGGAAGTGCACAATCGAAACAAGACTCGACATCATTCCGTCAACCACAATTAGCGCAATATCTGTCGCCAACTTGCCGTGTCGCTCGGAAGAAGGACAACAGCATATTGATGGCTGCAAAGGTTCTTCAGCGCATCAGTGATGCCGATATTGTATCGTGTAGAAGTGGGGTCGACCAATTTGATCATAAAACAACTGTGTTTGATGGCTTTTTGGTGATGATCAGTGGAGCATTTACTGTGTGGCTCGGTGATGGCATTGGCAGCGTTTGTTTCTCTCATATGTCCGCCCTTCTACCCATAGAGGTCGTCCTCTGCTTGGTGTATGTTTTGTTGTGGTTTACGTTCAATCAAGTTGTCATGATTGTAGTTATCGTCAGTGTGATCGTTGGAATATTTGTGATTGCTGATTGGTTGCGTCACTCATCAGCGCGTACTACGAATCATTCCAAAACAATCGTAACTTTCATTTCTAGTTTTATCAAGACTAGTATGAGTGCACAAGTAAAGAGAGCATTAATATGGGACAACATGAACAGTGCATTTTCAAATGCGATGACTAACGACCGCCATAGTGGCAACGCTTCCTCGTGGTTGGCGAGGACTCACAGTTTCTCCAAACATCGTAATAGACAGTCACGTGAAATGCTAGGTAACAAAGATGTTGTTGTTAGCAACAATTTGAGAAGTAGTTTCGAATTAGGAAGAAGGTCGGGTAATTGTGAAGAAGACGACGAGGAGGAAGATGAAGCTTTCGTAAGAAGTTGTCAACTCAGTGTTGCCATGGAACTCGAATTGTCATTACACCAAACTAATGAAAGGTTAATTTCGCGATTGGGTATAGGGCGCGATGAATTATGGTCATTGCAATTATTAGAATCATATCAGTTGGGCACTTCTCAGGCGCCTTCGCAGAAGAGGAGAAAACAAAACGGACACAACCGTAAGAAACCATCATCATGGATATATCGCGGTTCCATGTACTTGATTGATAAAGTGGAAACATTGGTATCTGCACCAGATAAATCTAAAAAACCCTTTCCTTTACACCATTGGAGTAGTTTGACGAATGATGTGTTGGATCCGTCCACAGACCTTGCTGTATCGATTGCGCATGGATTCAAACGTATACTGAGTCATGGTGATGAAGGCGCCGAATGCTATTACCAAGATATCATTCGACATGTAGAGAAGTATCATGAAGCAATTCTAGCAGATATTGTTGTTGAACAAGAGCCCGTGTCGTCTTATATGAGTCACATGCCAGTTCGAATCCCTGTGGATAGAATACCAGACAATGTGACGTTAAAAGTACAAGAATACGAGAGTATCTTTCAAGCGATATTGTGGCAATTTGTGCCATGTCCTTCAACATCGACTTGTGATGTGAGTAAGCAAATGAATACAATCCATCACTATCAATACTTTCGTGATCGTCCTTTGCATATGATATTGACAAGTGTAGAACGAAATGAATTGCGATTAGAGTTTAGCAATTGGATGTTAACACAATCTCCAAATCGATGCTCGTTGAACTCGTTTATTCGATGGATTGCGACTCTGCTTGTTCGTATTCGCGCACATTACGAACAATACAGGTTTCGATTGGATCACGTGTATTCTGAATCAACTACACCTTCGCATACTATGGTAGTGAATCCAATGACACCGGTGAGAGAGGGGGATTATATCAGTAGCGGCTATACAAGTAGTCGCAACAGTAGTAGTCGGAATAGCAGTTTTTATGGCAGCAGTCGCACTGGTAGTTCTAAGTTGTGATTAATCGGCTGTCTCAGTCAGGTGCGGTTTAGTTTAACTGTGTTGTCTTTTTTATGATCTGAACACGATGATAATGTTATTTGCAGAATCTTCCGTGTGATTGTTACACATCATTCTCAATCACAAAGTGTAGTAAGTTTCAATAACTACGATTTAATGTACAATCAATATTCAGGTGTCTGTGTATATGTCTTTGTTGATGTTATGTTGTTCCTTTCAGTGTTTGTTCATACATATAATATAATCCAGTGTACATACTTGTAATACGTGTTTTGTTAAGTGGGGTAGTCTTGCCTTTGTTATAGCTTATAATAGTCTTGTTGTACATTGAATGTGTATATTGCTGCTGTGGGATGATAGAATTCAATGACCCCGACATAATAATGTTTGTATAAGTTATAGAATATGGAATACAATGGAGTGTGTGAGTCGATTTCATTATACTTCTTCAATACTAGTCTGTCTGCTAGTTTTGTCCTACATGATTTCAAAACATATGTGAATGTTAATTAAGTGTGTGTACTGTTATTATGTGTGTAGTTGCATGTGTAGTTGTAAGCGTTCTTCCGACAATGGTTACTAAAATATAATATTATAATGTAGAAGAAGAGTTAAGACATCTAATGCGATAATTGATCGATCGAAGTGTGTTATGACTATATCCAAACTCACATGCACTGAGAGAGATGAGATACGCAAGTACATGGGGCAAAGGAGAAAAGTATATGTAAGTACACACTGTATAAAGACAACTTAATAGGACAAGTAGGTAATATGTAGGAACACGCCTAATTCTATTAAAATAATTATATTATATATCTCAGTAGTATTACTTTCAGTTACTACCATCTACATGTTAATTACAATCTACACGACTAGAACTTCTCAAACAACAATATCGTCGAATCAACTCTACGAATACTTGATTCGATTAGCTCAATCTTGTGTTCGAGTGCTTCACGACGCTTTTGATCGGCTTCACTAGCAGGTGCGAACTCTAGGATGTCCTTAGCCAAATCCATCTCGTGTCGTTTGCGCAGTTTTAGGTTGAGCACAGTGTGGTACAGATGGTCGAGCAGACTCTGCTTCATGCGAGGGAGATCCAAGTACCAAAAGTACTGGTTAGTCGAGGGATTGAAATCGCCGCGTTTGCTCAATTCCATGTAATTCACCCATCGATCCCTATAGGGGTAGGGTAGGCACAATACAGTTAGTACATACACACATAACGTCACACATGTCAATATTCACTTACAGGTACAATCGGTACAGTCTCTCTCTCGTCTCTCTCGCTGGCAATATCGCTCTCTCTCCCACAGTCTGTTGCTCGAGGTATTTGTGTCGCTGCAACAATTCGATGATGCGACCCGAGGCCACTCCAAACCGCCCCTGGGCGATCTGTTGAATGGTGCGACGTCTCAACGCCGACACGATAGACTCAAAGTTCACGAGATACAGAGGTCCATTGGGCTCACTATCTGTACCAGCCACCTAATTAGGCATCATATAGAGTTATTACACATTACATAATAACACATAGTATCATACAATATTACCTTAACGACAGTGCCTAGTGAAGAGAGTCTCATCACGTCCAAGAGCTTCTTCAATGTCGCGAGATCGATCTTCGCAGTGCTTGCACTCCCACTACTAGCAGCCCCATTGGACTGTTTCTTGGCGAGTTCGTCTTTCAATCGAGCGAAGACTTCCCCGACGCCCATGGGCGTTGACTTAGCGGGATTCGCACCGAGTTCTTGCGACATCGACTGAGCGAGCATCACCTTGATAGTGTCCCCCGCCAACGCCTCCAGTTGGTCTGTGACAATCTCTACGCACGCCCGGTGTCTCTCCTCTCGCACTACTTGGTCAAACCCAATAGCCCAATATGCCTCTGGACGCACTAACGCACCACCGACACTCGTTCCACTCGCTCTACTACTCTCTGAGAGAGCGGGAGAGACTCGCCCCTGGGCGATGGACTCGTCGGTCTCCCGTTTCGCACCTCGTCCGCCTCTCCCCCCGCGACCGCCGCGTCCACTGACTCTCCCCCCGCGACCTCCTCTGCCCGCCCCGGGGCCGTCCTCTAGTCTCATGCGCTTTTCTCTCTCTCTCTCTTCTTCGTCCCAGTCCTCGTCCTCATCGCCGGTACCCCGTCGTCTCACCAGCCCCGTGGCCTCTCCCTCTCTCTCCCCCGCAGACATCATCATCCGCAGTTCAACCGGTAAATACTCGTCCCCCGCCGCCTCTGCATCAGCCCTATTGGTCTGGGCTTGAGCACGCGCACGCTTTGCGGCACTTTGACGAGATGTCCCAGATGTGGGACCATTAGCGACAGCGGGACTTTTGTCGAACAGTGAGGCGATCTTACGCACGGCCGCACGAGACGCCGAGACAGTTTCACTGACGTTTGACTCTCTCTTGCGAATGTCGAGAGGAGGGACCAACACGATGAAGCGCTGTTGTACGAGGGACTCGAAGACCTTCTGCGCGTCCTCATCAGTGAATGCTTCGGGTACTATGGGAGACTCACTCTCGGCCTCCGCGTCCTCTCCCTCTCCCCCGCCGGCCAGTGCCGCGGCCTCAGCGATCAACTCTCTCTCCCTCTCTCTCGCCTGCTCTACCACAGTACCAAACCTCAGTCTCCCGTGCAGCACGATCTGCTCGACCAATAGCTCGCCCACTCGACCGTGTCTCTCGCCCACGTAGTTAAGCAGTTTCGTAAATCGCAGACGATTCAATACTGCGTCAACGTTTAACCGATAATACAAACCGGGCATGCGTAGTTTGGTCTCTAGACCCTGCGTGTCTAGTGTAATCTCAGTGAGATCGACGTCCGGAGAGGCTTCAACGACGAGGCAGTTGTGCTTCCAAAGGACTACGAGGGCTTGACGGATCTGTTTGCTGGTGAGACGGTCTTCACCAGTCAGACAAGTCGCTGCAGTGCGAACGAGAAGGGTGAGAGTGCACTGTTCGATCTCAATCAATAGACTGGCAACATCCTGTTAAAGTAAATTAGAGAGAAGATGTAAGTGAGTAAGCACTAAAATCAAATATATTGTATAGTATAGCAGACAGTAGTACATTTTTCAGATAGAAATTAATTAACCGCGGAAAAAAGAGAAAATTACTGAAAACTAAAAACTATAGAGCAAATTAACTTCGAAACCGGAAATGTTGTTAATCGGATCGGTCGCAGAAGGAAAAGAAGGACAGTAGAGCGGTGGAATAATATCAACTTACTCGGATGATATCCCCAAAGTGCTCTTCCAAAACCATTAAGGCAACTGCAACTCTGTGAGAGCGTGCAGCAGGTAGCGTGGAAGTTGACAATAAGGCTGGCATTTTTTTCCACGGTCAGATCCAATCCAAGGTAACCAAGCACAAAATAAAAACAATGACTGGTACTGGTAGAATACACAATCAATATGCTTGGCCGCCCAAGGCTGTTAGTGCTTGCTGGGCCTGCTGGGCCCCGCAGTTCTAAATGCTCAATATATTCTCAATTACTCAAATTGCAGTTCATGGACGAACATTTTAGTGATTTACGTAATCTTTAAACCAATTAATGATCATTTTCATTAAAACCATACTAAACATTACCAATAATAATTCAATGCCAATCTGTAGCAGTTGAACGCAAATATCATATGGTCGCTACTTTTGAACGATTGGTCCACACCACACAAAAAATTGAATAGACCACCTAAGCATACAATTTATCAATACAACGTGTTACATCACCAATCTCCTCTTCACTACAAGTAATTGATTCACACAATCTACCCAATACTTGCACACATTCACTGGCTGTAGGTCTATCCTCCTTATTAACCGACAAACATCTCCTTAACAATACCAGCATATCTCTTACCTCAGTAGGCCATTGTCCCTCATATCTGCGTATACACTCCTCTTCTGCTTGTCTGAGTGCCGGTCCGAAGGCATAACCGTGGGACCTGCCATTGATCACATGAATCCATGTAGCCCCGTAGCTGAACATGTCACTCTCTAGCGTCAGTCTGTCATTGCTCAGTTGCTCAGGGGGTTGATATCCGACAGTCCCTCCGCAACATGAACCTGCATTAGAGCGCGTTAGTGAGTTAGTCACTCTGCTCTCAGTCTCTCTCTCAGTCTCTCCGGATACAAGGCCTAGTAACCTAGCACTATTATCACCGTCTAACGACTTGTTTGTCTGTCCGAAGTCCGCTACCTTCACATGTAACCCGTCAAACACGAGTACATTGTCAGGTTTGAGGTCCCCATGTCTCATATATCGGTTATGCATGTATTGTACACCCTGTGCCACATCGTGCATCCATCGCAATAGCAGACTGAGACCTCTCTCACTGCCTAAATAGGCGCTAACATCGCTGTGTAACATCACACTGCGAAGAGAGCCATATCGGGATGCTTCCATGACTATGTAATACTCACCATCCAACAGAGTGTGTCCGTGTGTTTGTACGACATAGTCACACTGTGATAGCAGTTGCAATAGTCTGAACTCTCTCTCTATGAATGCCTGCAGTGTACTGGACACGTCCAGCGCTCTCTTCAGCGCGACTACGACACTCTGAGAGGGAGAGAGACTGTGCAATCGACCGAGTATCACTCCGCCTTGTCCCCCGGACCCAATGGCTCTCTCTGTCACTCTCTCCAACACACTCTCTGCGATATGAGAACAAGGTGTGTCCAAAACTTCTCTATTCACACCAGCTGCCAGCATATAGGTCTGTTCTTG
>JACCEA010653918.1_pt1 | contig 10079 bp, 12 predicted proteins | sample 7449851 | NCBI WGS metagenome assembly JACCEA01 (sample SAMN15323453, study PRJNA562643) | freshwater metagenome | isolation source: river surface water | place: USA:Blue River Watershed | collected 2017-08-18 | reverse complement strand
AGTTTTTAGAATTTGCAAGAGATAATGGATGTAGAAATTCACTACACCCCACTCAAAAACCAGTAGCACTTATAGAATATCTAATAAAAACCTATACGAACGAATGAGAAACAGTTTTAGACTTCACTATGGGATCATGAACAACTCTCGTAGCCTGCCAGAATACTAATAGACACTGAATAGGAATAGAACTCGATGAATGATACTATAATATAGCCAAACAACGATTATGATCCATAAGTACAGAGCAACCTCCACAATCATAGACGGTATAAAATTCTCTTCAAAACTAGAAGCGAAGTTCTATCAGTATTTCAAAGATAAAGGGATCGAGATACTCGAACTCCAACCACGATTTATCTTACAAGAGAAATTCGTCCATAACGGAGAGAAGATCAGAGCCATAGAGTATGTAGCCGACTTCAAGATAAAACACGATGGTGACACGTTTATAGTGGATGCTAAAGGTATGAAACTCCCGATCTTTGATCTTAAATTAAAACTATGGAAGAAGAGATATTGACAAGAAAATATCATCATAATTGCAAAGTCTATAAAGGATTTAGAAAAACAGCTTTCAAACTAAAGAAGTTATAATTGAAGAAATAAATTTGCAATCTAACGAAATATAAATATAATACTCAAGACTAGAGAATACGATAACTCGTATAGTCCGACTTATACTATAAGTCTCTTGCTTACCCAGTCTCTAATAACTGTAATATGGATGAAGAAAATCTAATTGATATATAACTAAATAATTATGTGAAACTGGAATAGAGAAAAAGAGTATAATTGTGATTGATGTGAATGGGGTTGATGCCTTATAAAACATAAGGCAGTATTAAGCTATCATTGAACTTCAGACATATATAGATTTGAAACTTGAAGATGAGACGAAATTTATATGGATACAAACACAATAAAGGTATTTCTAGAACTTGCCAACGATCCTATTTTTTCACTAACTAAATAAAACTATGAATATCAAAACTTCACAAGGAACAAGATGGATATATCAAACTCTGATGATGTACTTAAGTATTTAAAATGATTCGAATAACAAACAAGAAAATCCGTGAGTGTAAGAATATGGATGGAACTATAAACAGAGTTCTTGAAGTTACTTACTCACACAAATGAGAAAAGTGAACTGCACAAATCCAAAACTATCCACTTAACCCGAGTAAGAAGATAGAAAAGATATATTTGGATTCTATACGGATCGGTATAGAGGAATGACTAACTAAATAATACTATCTAGTAGAAAAATATTGAAAACTTTTGACATACTGAAAATATCAGAGGACTGTCGGGAGGGGATATCACGATTTTGAAAACGGAGAAATGCAATCATTTTCCGTGCTTAGATCAAATAATCCAATACAAGACTTTGTTGATCACTTGAATTTTATAATTAAATAACTATGGCACGAGGAAAAAGAACACCTGAGGAAACAAAAGCAAAAGTTGTTGAACTTAAAATGAATAATCTTGAATTATCTTCTCACGATATAGAGAAGCAATTGAAGTGAACAGAATGGGAAGTATCAAGTGAAACAGTTTGCGATATTATCAATCAATTGGCACAGATTGGCACAACAGAGCGATGACAGAAGCAAATTGAGCGATTAGACACCATTATTAGCGGCATAGAAGAGATAACAGCAAAAGTAGTTACTAGCATAAAGGCTAAGGAAGAACACACGATAATGGACGTTAAAGCGTTAAATGATATTGCAAAGAATAACTTTGATCGCAAACAGTTACTCACTGGGAAATCTACTGATAATTCAACACTTACGATTAAGATCATAGACTAATGCAAATAGAAATACCGCATAACTTTCGATATAGAGACTACCAAAAAGGTGTAGTTTCTTTTTTGCGTAAATGAGGGAAGAGAGCAGTGAATGTTTGGCACAGGCGTGCCTGAAAGGATAAGACATACTTCAATCTTCTGATAGAGATGGCAGTTCGTGAAGTTGGATGATACGCTTATATACTTCCAACGTATGCACAAGGGAAAAAGATCATATGGGATTCTATCGATAAAGACGGAAAGAAGTTCCGTGATCATATCCCAAAAGATCTTATAGCGTGAGAGAATGGAACAGAACTGAAGATAACACTTGTGAATGGTTCTTTCATACAGATCCTCGGATCAGATACAATCGACAATCTACGTGGTATTTCTCCACGATGAATCGTATTCTCGGAATATGCTTTTCAAAATCCTACAGCTTGGGAAGTTATGCGACCTATTCTCGCAGAAAATGGATGATGGGCAATTTTCAATAGTACACCAAACGGAAAGAATCACTTCTATGATATGTGTATGATGGCAGAGAATAATCCTGAATGGTATTTTCAAAAACTATCTGTAAATGATACAGGTGTAGTAAGTACTGAATATATTGAAGAAGAACGAAGGAATGGTATGAGTGAAGAAATGATCCAGCAGGAGTATTTTGTTTCTTTTGATGTTGGTGCGATAGGTGCTTACTACGCACGAGAGATAGAACAGGCAAGAAATGATGGAAGGATCACAAAGTTACCATTTAATCCAGATGTTCCAGTCGATCTTTATTTCGATCTTGGTGTTAATGATAATTTCACCATTTCCTTCAAACAGAACGATGGGCAATTCTTCAACTTCATAAACTATTACGAAGATAATGGAAAGACACTAGAACACTATTTCTACGTTATAGACGATTGGTTCCAAAGAAAGAATGGCAAGATGGGATATATATATCTTCCACACGATTCTGCTCAAAAATGACAGTCTTTCCTTGTATCTTGAACAACTATCATAGAGAAGTTTCATCAGAAATATCCAAACAAAGTGAAGTTTATCCCGAATAAAGTTGGTATAAATGATGGGATACAAGAAGCTCGTAAACTCTTTCCTCGTGTTCGATTTGATAGTGAAAATTGTGTACAACTTGTGAGATGTCTTGAAAACTACAAGAAAGACTATGATGATGTAAAAAAGATATTCAGGGATCAGCCAAGACACGATTGGGCTTCACACGGTGCTGATAACTTTCGTTACTTCGCAGTAAGTGATAAAGATACAGAAACAAGACCAAAAATGAAAATCTATGTCCCTCAATAAAAATTTGATAATGAGACTAATTCCCATATAATGAATCAAAACTAACATCAAACTATGATTAAAGTCCCATCAGATCTTATCGCACAAGTGGATAGAGAATATCAGACTTGATTTAACCACGTTAATAATTGGCGTGAAAATACTCGTGAAAGAATGGAATCATCACTCAACGATGAACCGCCAGAGTGAAAAATCAAAATAGATCTCGTAAAAGAGAATATTGAATTTGAACTCGCAACCTTTATGACGGACTCAATGGATGTCCGCTTTGTTTGTGATGAATGAGTGATAGGTCAGCAGACTATGAAGAACGCACAGAAAGTCGCTAAGTACGACTATGAGGATATGGATCTTGAACTCGTAAAGGAGCAGATCATATTTGATAATGGGTATAAAGGTATTGCAGTCACTACATTTGATATGTGGGATAATGATGAGATCCAACCAATTGTATGAGTTATTGACCCTTTGACAGTTATTCCAGACCCGAAGTGTCACTCTGGAGTACAGATGCGGTTTGTATGATTTGAAAGACGACTAAACAAATATGATATCGAATGAAATGACGCTTTCAACACAAAATGAGTATCACTCGACAATCTCTCTGACTCTATAGCTCTAAAAGATGCAGAAAGAGCAAAGAGAAGTGACTATTTTACTGATGATTCTAACGAATGACTTGTTCCAGTATATGATCATATGACAGTATGGAAAGGAAAGAAGGTACTGCTCACGTTCGTAAATGGTCGTGCTGATTGTATTCGCATGATCGAACTTGCACCATTATCACAGGCAGAGAAGCTCTCACCTACGAAAGTTAAGTTTCCAGTACAATTTCACCGAAGAAAGCCAAAGATTGGAAGATGGGCTGGATATTCAGTTCTGGAAGAAGTGCAGAACTCTGAAGATATAGTAACTCAGCTCAAGAACCTAGAAATTGTCGTTGCAAGACAAGCAGCGTATTGACCAGATACACTTATAAGTGACGGACTTGGTATAGATATAGGAGAACTTCAAAAATCATCTCCTGGATGACGTATGATTCCAGTAACCCAGACAATGTGAGGATCACTTGGAAATAATATATATCAGGTACAATCAGCAAATCCAAATCAGTATTCTATCCAAACAGCACAGTCAGTCATTGACAGAAGTAAGCGAGCAACTGGATATACTGACATATCAATGGGAGTTTCTCCAACTGGTCAGCAAACAAAATCAGAGATCCAAACACTTCAGCAAAACGCTAATAAGATCCTCTCAATGGTATCTTCTAACTATATGCGTGGTATGAAAGAGTTTTGGGAGTCGTGGTATCGTTCGTATTCTCTGAATATGTCTCCTAAGGCGAAAAAGACGATTGCAAGTTTCGATAATGGATGAGTTGCACAGTCACTTAAGAAAAAAGATTTTATCACAGATGGAAAGGTACTGATTTCTATCGTAAGTGAACAACAAGAAACAGTAAAAGATGAAAAAACAGTTGCCAAGTTCTTGGCACTCTCTAATCTCGTGATCCCTAATCTGCCAAAGTCAGCAGTCAATAGATTCCTTCGTACACTCATAGATAAGTCTTCAGTGAAGGGAATCGATGGAGAAACACTTATACCACTCTCTATCGATGAAAGAAGGGCTATAATGAATGCAGATCTTTTGAATAGAAATATTCCACTTGAATCAAAACCAATGCCTGGTGAAGATTTGGATGTTTATATCCAAATATACCAAGAACTCCCACAGACTAATGCGCGAGATTCTGCACTCGAAATGTATATTGAAGCGAAACGTATAAAATCTATTCAAGAAACTCAACAGCCACCACAAACTGATAATCAAGGTTCTGCAATGGCTCTGAATATGATGGCAAATCAACAAAGCACCGCAACTCCTACTATGTAACTATAGACTATGAAACTCACAAAGGATGAAAAAGAAACACTCAAGGCTTGGCTCGGTCATCCGTGATATGCAATCGCTAAAAGATATGATGAAGAACAGGTGCAAGAAATAGCAAAGTATCTTTTCAAACAACTTGATCTATCAAAAGTATCTGAAGAGTGAGATCATCTAAACGCTATCAGGGAAAATCAGATCGCTGCAAACGCAGTCGATAAATACTTTTCATCACTTAGATCGCTCACAAGTGAAATAATCGTGCCAAAATAAAATTTGATTATGAGAACAATTCTCATATACTCGTTTTAGATTTCATTTCTGCTTTTTACGGAAGGCAGGATGAAGTTCGGACAAACTTTCACAAAAAGTCTTTTATATCTCACTTTAACCAATTTATTCCTATGAGTGATACGGAAACAATCGTTGATGATGTAACTACTGATGTAGATACTGAAATCGACACACCTGATGTATCAGATGATACTCCTGATGAAATTTCATACGAACAAGCTATCGAATGGAAGAAAAAAGCTGAACGATTGGAAAAGGCAGAGAAATCTCTTGTCGAATATAAACGTAAAGCAAAGGAGCTAGAATCTAAATCATCAGTATCTGGAGAATTTATCACTAAAGCGGATCTCGCTATGGAAAAATTCTTAGATAAAAACCCTGATCTTGCAGAGTATCGTGATGAACTAGCAAGTTATCAATCGAAAGGGATCTCACTTGAAAAAGCGAAGCTCCTCGTAGAGTCTGATGACAAAACTATTGCAAATCGAGAAAAAGCAAATAAGGGAAGCATTACTGGATGAGAAAGTGGATGAGAAAAAACGACTTACTCAACCTCAGAACTCGAAGCTATGAACCAGTCTGAATATAGTAAGGCAATGGAACGGATCGAGTCTGGAAAGGCAAGGCGTAAATAAGTCCATTATCAAGTTTAGTAGTGTTCTACTACTTTAACTTTTCAACACAATGGCTAATACAACATTCAGTCCCAAAATCTTTGCGTCAGAAACACTTCGTCTCTTCGATCGCAAAGCGGTACTTCGCAACTTTACAAACACTGCGTATACTGGAGAAATTAAGAAAGCAGGTGATACAGTACACGTTCAGATCCTTCCTACGTTTACTTTTACTGCACAGTCTATCACAAACCCATCGGTAGCAACTCACGTTACTGGTACAGGTCCTGGATTTGCAATCACGAAAGAAGACTTTGCAATTACAGCTGAAAATCTTGTGATCAACAAGTTTTCACAAAAGCGTATTGAGATTTCAGACGTTGAGATTACTCAGTCTAATCTTTCTCTTGATACACTTCTTGCTGATCGTTTTGCTACAGGTCTTACGACTCTTCTCGATAATGAAGTCCGTGACATCATCCTCGTTCAAGATGTTGCAAATATCCCCGCAGGGACTAAGGTCAACTCAGCTGCTCCTGTAACACTTACAAAGACAAATGTATTCGAGGAAATCGAAAAGATGGTCGTTGTACTTAAGGATCAGAACGTAAATGATGATCTTAATCTGTTCATCGCTCCATCAGTTGCATCACTTCTCCGACAATCTGCACTCCTCGATAACTCTGACACAGGTCTTGCGACTCGTATCAAAGGATATATGGGTATGATCTCAGGAGTTAAAGTCATCGAAACTACTGCACTCACTGCAAGTAAAGAAATGATTATGATGCCTAACAATGCAGTAAACTTCGTTGTACAGATCACAGAAACAAAATTCGCAGATGCTACAGACGGATTCTACCACTCTCTTATGGCACATTGTGTCTATGGTGGTAAACTCTTCGCACAAATGGCAAAATCAGTTTGTGTAAACTATGTCGCCTAACCTTAAACTTTTATGAACTTTCAAACCACACCAAATAGGACAGTAAATCGCTTCGGAATTTCTGTTATAGCTGATTCCAATGGAATTATCTCTACAGATAATATCGAAATGATTGAACTCCTGAAAGAAGGATATAAATTTCCTGAAGTCAAAGCAGAGATAGAAACAACAGAAGTTGAAGAAATTTCAACAGAAGTTGAAGTCAACGCAGAGACAAGGCGAGGTCGTAAAGCAAAATAATTGTTTTCTCTCCTGTCCTAGCAATAGGATAGGGAGAAACTAATTATACACTATGGAAATCCAATCTATCATAGATAAGGCAAGAAGGCAATCTCACGCGTCATCAGTAAACTATACAAACGATGACGCTCTTTTGGATTTAAATAATCGCCGATCTGATATGATCGGAAGAATCCAATCAGAAGTGGATGAAGGATGGTACTGGACGTGGGCTATTCCTGATACAGGACTTTCAGCAGATCAAAACGAGTATAATATCAAAAAAGTAAACGTTGGCGATACTTGGCGTATAAATCAGATCGATGGAGTATCTGTAAAATACAAAACAGACGATGAGTATATCCCTCTCGACTCTGTTCATCCAAGCTCTCTCGACTATGATCTCGACTACTACAAAACATATGCAGGAAAGCCTTTCTACTTTATTAAAGACGAAAGCATATTTATTTATCCGAGTCCTACTGAAGATGTATCTGATGGGATAAAAATATACTGCGTTCTTCAACCAAATGATGTAACACTTACTTCAACAGAAGAGGACATTAAACTCGCACCACGCTTTCATCAGAACCTTGTGGATGGTATATGTGCTGACTACTGGTATGCGAACGGTAACGAGCAGAAATGACAGTTCTATGATGCGAAATATGAGAAGGCTTGTAACGAAATGATACGTTCTATGAAAGCACGAAATCAAAAACCAGTAAAAAAAGTTTATTCCATAGATAAATACGCACGATGATAAACACTGTACCTTTCACAAATCAATTTATGGGCGGATTATCTGATGACCATTTTTTGGCACGTCCGTGAGAGGTGCAAGATATGGAAAATATCGATATACGAACTTCACCAAGGCATATTCAGCTCGATGGAAATTTTCTTTTACAACGTGGATACAGTGTAGGAGTAAACGGAGTAGTTAAACATATAGTCGAGTCACCATCAGGGTGGATTGCAATAACTTCTTCAGATATATCATTAAACGGAGGATCAAAGACTGCACTATTTACCGGTAAAACTGTTTTTGATATATGAGTATCAATAGGATCAGCAACGTCTGATTACTCACCAACAACGAATCCATATGGTGTTCGTCATTTTATTATTGATAGATTAAAGTTTTATGTAGCCAATTATGATTGTAGTATACTTCTTGCAAATGTATCACTTTCTGGAATCCTAAACTCTGAAACAACAGCGATCACTATAACACCAGACCAGAAAATACTTTTTGCTCGACAGAATTTTATATATGAATTTGATGCGATAACATACACACTCACAGCACTACCAGTACTAACACTTCCACAATGATCAATTTGCAAGAAAATATATATCGACAATGCAACTATTTATTCTGTTTCCACAAAATGAAACGATACATATTTTCATATCTGTCGATCGAATGGTACTGAGTATGTTATCGATTACGAAAAGATAGTAAAATGATTTAAGTGTATTGATGCCGTAGGAAATAACGGAAGTATTTGGTGGATATCACGTGAGTTTATACACGTTTTTTCTGGGGATAATCAGGTTGTAAAATCTCTTTTACGAAATGAAGCTTCGTCTTTATGATTTTGATCTCCTACATATAATTTTTCTGATTCTGCACGGGTGTCTTATAATAAGGATTTACTTAAAATATCTGATGCGACAAGTTATTGGGAATTTTGATGGGATAAACCGTGATATTCAGATGTACTCACTCGATCCGCAGTTGCAAATATAACGGCAATATCTGAAAACTATATCGCACACGATGGGCAATCACTTTGATCATTTATAAACTCAAAATGAGTATGAATTTTCAAAAGTTGATTTTGTACAACTGTTCCTTTTGATTCTGGTACATTTGGAACAGATAAAAAGTCTCTTGCAATACGAGTATGATATGAACTTCCTAAGGTGTACACTGATAGTTCTATTAAATGCTCTATAGATGTGCAAATAATGACTGATACGATGCGTAGAAACAACGACTCAGTATACCTCACTATAGGAACAATAAACGATGAAACAAAGACATCTTTTGATATTCTATCCACTCAGGTTGCAAAAGCACTTGAAACAGCGTGATATAGTGATAAATGGTGATGGGTAAAGTTTAAATTCAAACTGAATGCCTGAGATCCATACTCTGTTTATGGAAACGCTTATTTCAGAAAAACCCCACTTCTTTATAACGATTTTATCATAAAGTATGAAACCACAAATTCCGACTTCTAGTCAACATCCTGATAAAAAATGGGTTCCAGATCATAAGATTATTGATTGATTAAATGAAGAATGAAAGGACTATGAGTATCTTAGAAGAAAGAAAAGGAACTTAGATTTTGTACAGTGGACTTATACGCCTTCAGTAGCAATAAATATACCGAATACGTCCATTTACAATCTTTTTACTGATATGTCAGAAGGGTGAATTGGTATGACTCGTGTTGACACTGAAGAAAAGCAAAAATATATTCTCATAGGTACAAATTCAGGAATTGAATCTGTACGTTTAAAACGAGATTTTGATCGTGACGAGCTTGTAGAGATGCGAATAACTCTTGACTATACACTATGATCCTCAGCAGTACGAGCTTTTGAAATAGGGATTAAACATCCAACACTTACAACACTTATAGCACCTGCTCTTATTTCTAGGCTGGATAATGTATATCCAAAAGGTAAGGCAGATTTATTGTTATATGCACTTTGAAAGAATGATCCCTTCTATACTCTCTGATTTTATCCAGAAATAAACAACCAATCAGGACAGACAATATCGATTACAAAGATAGATATACTCTTAAAAAGAATTTATAGATAAATTTGATAATGAGACAGATTCTAATATAATAAATCTATGTCAAACGGAATAAGCAAACAAGTCATACAAGTTGGATGAGGCGGAGGAAGTTTAGGCGATGTCGTCTGACCTGCTTCATCGACTGACAATGCACTTGCACGGTTTGATAGT
>JACCEA010622986.1_pt1 | contig 10082 bp, 8 predicted proteins | sample 7449851 | NCBI WGS metagenome assembly JACCEA01 (sample SAMN15323453, study PRJNA562643) | freshwater metagenome | isolation source: river surface water | place: USA:Blue River Watershed | collected 2017-08-18 | reverse complement strand
CTTCACATCAAATTCCAAAATAGCTAGGGAATTTCCAATTTTGAGTAGTTTTGATGTGATATTATTCACCCTGGAAACATCCATAGAATGGTTTAGATGTTGCGATAGAGACTTCATCCAGTCTACTATGAGCGCTGAAAACAACTTTCTTTTATCATGAAGGATTCATGAGATAATGAGGTGCGGGTTTGGTGGAAACCACGATAGAAAAAGCGATGGAAAAAATCGAAAGCCTAAAAAAGCTGACAATCGCGGACCCCTAAACCTTTTGTCCAAATTTCCAAAGTTTCGACAATTTACCTCATCTCCCTGCGCCGCTGTGGCACGTATTCGTCACCGTTAAAAAAATATTTTCGAATTTATTAGCGGGAGGCCCATCGTGCTCAGTGTGGAAAGTCACAAGCGCATCTTATTAGCTCCTGTTGTGATGATGGAGGTGGAGCTGTTGGTCGTTCTCCTATATCTATTACTATATAGATAGATAGAAGACAGATAACAAATTACACGCTCTCGCGCAACGGCACCACGTGCTCACTATGGCATAATGAAACCGCAAACAGCAGAAAAGTTTACAACTAAAAAACTGACTGGATGGTTGCGAAATGATGATATTATTATCCGCAGATAGATCAGTTAGTGCATGTTCCTTGCTAAAATAATATTTACGCCTGCAGCGTTTTTATTGGCTAAGGCGAGACCCTGCTCGAATAAGTGGAGATATGACTTTTGCTTGCTGCGCTTGCAGATTGAATATCTACATGAATCTCCGATGTCATTACATATGAGACGCATTTATTTCAATTCGATTGTACATACAGTCTTCATTATCGATTTTCTGATCACGCACCGCGTAACAATGAAGACCTTCTGATCAATCTTACTTTGCATACTTATATTGTTAAAACGCCAAAAGCACCGCGAAATAATTGTTAAATATGATTATGTTCGGAGTTACGTTCTTCAACTATCCTATCGTGCAGTACACACATATACAGTATATCAAGAGGAAGTAGATATTCCCAATCTGCTCCCAATCTACCGAGTTTTTATCCCTGTTGAACGTAATCATGGTACTATGCTATATCTATATGCACCACAATACTGTGCAAATACACAATATACCATAGATATAAGTCATTCAATTGAATTGTTTCGACGAATTAAAGCAAATAAAGTTTTGTAACCTATCAATGATCCTGTCCTTGGCATTTCGTATTTACACAAAGTACATACTGATCAATGAAAGGTCGCTATTCCACTCATACAGCTTCATTATATTATGTCGACTTTTTGCTGAAAAGCTACTAGAAGTTTTTCGGTTGCTAGAATGCTCATACTAAGGTCTAATCAACCGAACAACACCTTCGCGAAGCGTCAACACAAAAGCTACTTGTATATTACAATCTGGAATCTATGGGTGCACTATGTTTCCGAAATGACCTATTTCGTAGACAAATTAACGGTATATATTGTGCATGGATCATATACTGTATCGTGGCGAAGTAGATATTTCATAATGCAATTGTGCATATTAGTAAAATAAGCTGCGCTGTCGAGCGAGTTCTTTGTTTGGGTTGCTACGCTCTTCCTCTATCTTTTTATCTCTCTGCTGTTTCGGTGTTGTGTTGTGCACTCAGCTCAGCAGACCAGCCGGTAAACTATAAAGGTAAATCAAGTTCATATTATGTACCTTTTAAAGGAACTGTACATTTAGCTTCTTCTACAACAATATACCCTTAGCAAGGGACGCTGCATCACTGCGCTTTTAGAGGGTTAGAGCTAGAAAAAATATAGAGCTCTTTATGAGTAAATATTCTTATCCGAGGACCAATAATTTGAATACGTGAATGGGTAGGGACGTACAAAATCAGTCATCATTATATATACTATGTCAGTGGAATGTACCATTCTTCGGTCATACCCGCGCTAGTTCTAGCTAGTCGGTTAAAAGGCTCTTTTAATTTCCCTTTAAAATATAATCTTGATATTCTGTGAAATTCTTCTATAGGCACAACACCTCTTGTGTTACATATATAAATGAACCACTTTAATCCAAATCGAACATGCCCAATTTCTTCTTGATAATTATTTTCAAGAATGTCCAAACTCTTATGGTCTGCAACACTGAGAAATTTATCTTTCGTTTTCAAATATGTATCTAATCCCTTCGCTTCATGAATTAAATTTATGACAGATAACCGTGCCAATATATCGCCTATTTCAATTGACATTAATCAAAGTAAATAAACCACCAAGCACAGTGAGTACCTGATGTGTCGGAAGCACTCTGCCACAATCCATCTTGAAAAGGGAAACTACCAAAAGTGAACCCCATTTCTAACAATCTGTTTCTCCAAGAAGTAAAATGATGAGACTCTTGTTGAACAATATAAACCATAACATCAAAAAATTCCTTCGGAAGTAAACTCGTGTCTCTATGGAACCGCCCGATTAAATCCCAAAAGAGATCGATTGCATATGACTCGGCATTGGCAATTCCATGGACTGTATATTCAATAGCATTTTTTTTCATCAAATTTTTTACTTTGGACCTCAACGCGTCAGATAGAAGTGGAGTACAAAGTCTTGGATTGCTTTTCAACCCTTCCAATTCACCTTTTTGCTTCTCGTCAACATATGCTGACAGAGGACGGGATGGCTTTTCTGGAAAACGTATGCACGTCAAGTCTTTTTCATGGGGAAACACATTTGCGATGATTCCCTCATTCCAAGCATGGCAATAAAGTAAAGTCAGCCGCGCTTTTTCTTCGACGTTGAAAGAGGACAAACAGAGTTGAGCAGCTTCGAAGAGATTAACGATTCCCCAAGCGCTAAAGCAACGAGTTTTTCTTAAAGTCACCAGCTCACTTCTTGGATGATTCATCTCCATTTATCTTATGGGATTAATGGGATGGATACAAAACGGTGTAGTTTTGTATATTTTGATTTATTTCTGCTTATTATTGTATTGACAACTACCCACCTTATCGATAAGACATCGAAAACCATCAATAACATATGTTATGGAGCCGACAGAGTGAGTGGAGAGCGCATAAACAAAAACTACAGCTAAGCTGCTAAGATAGGAGGAGCGCTCGTCTCGCCTGTCGTAAATAATCATGAATTGGCGGGAATGGGCACACTTCTGGCTTCGCCCCTACAATATTGTATGGAATATGCGGAAAGGTATATTATAAGAAAGGGAAAGTCACGAGTCACGACACGATTTATTTGGTTATTTGGTTGAGAAGTGAATTCAATTTTTTTTTAGAATGTCTGAATTTGCTGAAATCGTCCCTCGAATTTACGCTGTTTCGCAATATGGAGCGGCAGCTAACAATTTGGAAGATTGCGGAGAAGAGAAGTATTACATCACAACAGCGATCGCCTATACCAATGGTTATCCACATATAGGACATGCTTATGAATTTTTATCAGCAGATGTGTTGGCAAGATATAATAGAATTCTTGGTAAGAGAACATTCTTTCTTACTGGTACTGATGAACACGGCCAGAAGGTAGCTGCTTCAGCGGAGAAATCCGGTAAAACACCGATCGAACATTGTGATCATTATGTATCAGCCTTCAAAGAACTCCATCAGTTGCTGCTTGTGACTTATTCTGATTTTATGAGAACAACTAATCCTTACCATGAAAAAACTTCTCAGGATCTGTGGGAGATGTGTGCTCAGCATGATGACATCTTCCTTGATTCCTATGAAGGTTGGTACAATGAGCGTGAAGAAACCTTTGTTAGTGATGTAGATGCTGCTGCTAGTGATTTCAAGGACCCTGGAAATGGTCAGCCATTGAAGAGAGTTACCGAAGAAAGTTACTTTTTCCGTATGAGCAAATATTGTGATCGTTTAATTGCCCACATAAAGGAGCATCCGCAATTCATTCAACCTGAGTTGCATCGCAATACTATTCTAAGCAGATTAGAAAAAGAAGGCTTAAAAGATTTGTCAATTTCACGCACTTCATTTGATTGGGGAATTCCGGTCCCTCGGGGGTTTGACCCGAAGCATGTTATGTATGTGTGGTTCGATGCGTTGACCAATTATGTATCGGGAGTACATGGTTTGGATAGTTGTCATCCTTTGTCTCATTTCTGGCCTGCACAAATTCATCTTATTGGAAAGGATATTGTTTGGTTTCACTCTGTAATTTGGCCATGTATGTTAATGAGTGCTAATGTGGCTTTACCAGGTATCTAAAATCAAATCCTCTTTCTTGCATTAACTTTACACTGTGGACTTTTGCGATAGAATCTGTTTTTTCACATGGATTTGTTAATGGTCCAGATGGTCGCAAGATGAGTAAAACTTACGGAAATACCGTGGATCCTGTTGAAATCCTGAAGAACTTCTCCGTTGATACTATACGGTACTACACATGTGGATCGATTACTTTCGGTGCAGACATTAACTTTTCGAAAGAAGGAATGATTGCCATGCATAATTCTGAACTTGCAGACATTTTGGGAAACTTAGTTCATCGAGTTTTGACTTTGGCACAAAAATATTGTGGAGGGATTATTCCTGATCTTCCTCACGATAGTCAGTTTTCATGTCCGTTTGATTTGAAAGCTTTGAAGGAAGGAGTTACCAGTGATATTAAGGATTGCCTCATAAATAACGCCGTGTTTAAGGCTATGGAGGCTGCACGTGCTACGAATAGGTATGTAAAATCATCGCACAGGTTGTCACCGTATTACTAGTCACACATGATTTAGGTTTCTGACCGAAGCGGAACCTTGGAAAATGAAAGGAGACAATGAAAGCCGCCGTGCTCCAGTGGTTCGCACTGCTCTTGAAGCAGTTTATGCATTCACCCACTTTTTGGCTCCTGTACTGCCTATTGCATCACAGCAAATATTTGATCACTTGCATACTGGTCCAATCTCCATTAAGAATTTAAGGGACGATTTCTACAATTTGAAACCAGGCACGCCTGTTACTATTGGAAGCATTTTGTTTCAAAAAATTGAAGATTCTACGGTCATCAATGAGACGATTTCCGGTACCAATGATGCGAAGGCAAAGACCAGTACTAAAAAAAATTCTCAAGCAAAAGCTGCTATTGCCGAAGAAGTTCAACACAGTATTGATTTTACTAAGATCGATATTCGCGTTGGTGAAATAGTAAAGGTCTGGAACCACGAAACAGCCGAGCGATTGTATTGTGAACTCATTGATGTCGGCGATGCCACTGGTCCACGTCAAGTAGCTTCGGGTCTACGAAAGAATTACTCCCTTGATCAAATGCTCAACCGCAAGGTTCTTGTAGTGTGTAACTTGAAAGAATCGAAATTTCAGGGCTTCATGTCATGTGGCATGGTCTTGGCGGCCAAAAGTAGTGATGGTGAAGTTGTTGAGTTGCTTTCTCCACCAGAAGGAAGTAAAATTGGTGAACGCATATTTCTCGAAGGGTATCAAAGTTATGCTGAATTAAGGGATGGAATTGTTTGGGACGCGAACAAGATAAAGAAGTTTAAAGTCTGGGAAGCGGTTGCTCCGGGTTTAAGCACAAACGAAAATGGCATCGCAAATTGGAATGGTAACGTTTTACAGACATCTGTTGGATCGCTATTGCCTGCAACTTTAAAGAACTCTGCGATACAATGAAACAAAGGGGTCGTAAAACTTTAATAACACGAGTTTTTACATTGAGATATTTTATTTTCCAGAACATCGAGAATTACAAAAATAACACATCACCTTGCTTCTGCAGATGTCTTTGTATTATTGCATTTCCATACGAAATTTTTGTGAAACGTTATAGAAACACCATATTGGCCACCCAACCATATTGTCCGTTGTGCCAATTAAACAATTGCAACCATGGGAGACATGAACTTTTCCCTCACCACTTTCAACAAAACTGGCAAACTTATGCAAATCGAACATGCCCTTGCAAGAGTGGCTCAAGGAAAAATGGCTCTTGGAATCAGAGGTACAAACTCGAAGTTTATTCCATATTTGAAAGTGACAATTTGTTGTTTTAGCAAAAAATGGAGTGGTAATTGCAACTGATCGAAAAGTACAGTCTGTTCTTGTTGACATCGATGAGTACCAAAAGATTCAAGTGGTGAGCCCTACTACGGGTACGTAATATGAGTCGATGATTCAAACAGTTCCTATGTCATTTATTCTCCATGCTACAGGTTTCGTATATGCTGGAATGGGTCCTGACTTTCGTGTAATAGTTAGGGACGCCCGTAAAGCAGCTCAGAAATATTATTTGACGTATCGGGAGGTGGAACCCGTTTATCAAGTGGTGAAGGAAAGTGCACAACTAATGCAAGAGTATACGCAGTCTGGAGGTGTTCGACCTTTTGGTGTATCATGTTTGGTTGCTGGATATGATGATGATGGTCCACAATTGTACCAAGTTGATCCATCAGGTGCTTCATTTGGTTGGAAAGCTACTGCAATTGGTAAAAATTACATCAATGCAAAAAACTTTTTGGAAAGACGATATAATGATGATATGGAGCTCGATGATGCAGTCCATATTGCCTTATTGACACTCCGGGAGAGCTATGAAGGAGAAATGACTGAACATAATATAGAAGTTGGCATTGTTGGAGAAGACCGTGTTTTCAGAGTCCTGACACCATCTGAAGTGCGAGATTATTTGGACGAAGCGAATTAACCCTTTTTCCCTCGTGGCGCCGTTTGTTTAGTTTAGTTATGAGCTTGTGTTAAATTCATTATCCACTACCATATATTCTCAAGGATTAAAATACAATGAGAGGCACAATCGTTTGTACTTAGCGAAATTAATGGTAATCTTTGTACAATAGTATTACAATAACAAAATATATTATGGCAACCGTGCTGTCATCAGTTCTCATTTCCTATTCCACTAACAGCAGATCCATGCTGTAATGCTATTGAAAGGGATGGTAAGAAAATACTGGACATGATCAAATGCAATTAACTCACTGTTGTAATTCAGCAACTTTTGAATAAGATCAACGTGAGTAAGAATCATTCTTCTGCAGCAATAACGCTTCAATCCGAGCTCATCCATAGCCTTACTGGCCAATATAGTGAAATTTTAGTAGAACCTGGTACAAGAATTCTCAACTTACGCTTCCACAGTAGTGGTGTCATCTGCATCTTGAGCTGCATTACGGATCTTATCTAAATATGCATCATACTTATTGCCAATGACTTTGCCACAAGTAAAACAACGCACAGGGATTATCATCTCTTCATAACAGGGTTCGCGTCACTACTGCTACGAGTGATAAATTATAATAGAATTCCAAATTCCAGCAAATTGTTAGCCCAATGAATGGTGAGAACTTTTTTGAGTAATTTCCAGGAAAATGGTAAGTTTCCTATCGAACCGTTATTTGTTTCTCTGCCCGGGGCGGTGAAGTTGCGTGAATCAAACAAATAACCCGATTCTAATACAAATTCACCACAATGGCATCATCAGCCAAAGCTCCCCTATCCCCTATTAAAGCAAAATCGAATGACTCACCTGATCCCAGTCCATTACGGGATCGTGGTGCTGGAATTGGAGGAATGCGCAAAGCTTCAACGAGTAAGAGTCACCTACCACTGGCTTTATAATGTTGTTATTAGCATCGTTTAGTCTTATTTCCTTCCACTGTTGGAGGTCGTGCAGGGTCACCCACCATGATGCATCGGGCAGGGTCACCTGGTCTGATGACGGAACAAGTTGCGCTTGACAAAGTAAAAAAGAATGCAAAAGGTGGTATCTTGGTTACATCAGAGGAAATTTCTACAGCCTTTGCAATGCTTGACCCAGATAAAACTGGACAACTTACCTTGAACAGTCTCAAAAAGAGATTGGGTGTACTCTTTCCTGAAATGACAGCCAAGGAATATCGTTTTCTAATGAATAACAAAAAGGAATTAACGATCGAGGACTTGAGAGAGCTTCTAATGGAAAATGAGTTGAATGGATTTGATCCAATTCATGATGCATTTCGTGTATTCGATCCAGACGGCAAAGGAGTCATCAATGAAGATAAACTTCGAAAGGCGTTTGTATCATTTGGGTTTGGGGAGCTATCTGATGAGGAATTGGAAATCTTGAAAAGGGTAAGAATTAAATTATCAAAATCCTTTCAAACTTAAATGCAATCACTCCAATTTGTTGCAGACCGCTGATCTTGATGGGGACGGAATGGTTACTCTGGAGGACTTTCGTGGAATGGCAGATAATCAACCAACCACAAAGAAACCTGTGTCGTTGAACAAATAGATATCCTCTTTTATAGAGAAGAAGGACTGATGTAAATAGAGTGGAACTTATTGTACATATAGGTGAGAGATAAATAACTAAGAATTCGTATATTACAGAAAGCTATATCATCTGCTAAGAAATTGATTCTGTTGTGAAAACTTTGACATTTCCCACTATTCCACCAGTGATCAAAACGTTTGTCTTTTTTGCAACTTTCGCTCCATAGAGTTCCTTTGGATTTGAATGACAGTCTGTTGCTGATTCATCCATTATAACATTATCAAGAGATGTGAAATCAGCCATCTTGAAGTGTGCAATACCTTCCTGCAGTACTCTATTGCCAGTGTTTCCATGGAGACTTCGTCCAACATTAGCATTCATATTTGCCGAATTTGAAAATGCATGAAGAATACTGGTACTCTTACCGCTGATGCTGTCCCAGCTTTTCACCGTTCCATCGTATGAGGAGGTAAAAAATTCTTTGTTCCCGTTCCATACCATGGAGGATATCCTACTACTATGGCCATGAATTGAATGACATGGTTTATGCAAATCATAACGTAGATCCCACATTTTGATGAATCCATCTGCTGATGAAGATATGATCAATGAATTATCCCATCCACCAGCGACAACATCAGTCAATGGACTCGCAGCGCACCGTCTCCAATTTGGACGACCTAATGCTCTCTCATTGAATGCTCCATTTGGATGAGTCTCAGCGGATGATCCCCATGCTGTGGTGATTGAAGCACCTAGAATTGCTGCTCTTTGCTTCATTCGAATATCCCAAAGTTTGATTGATCGATCAAAACTAGCCGATAGAAATTCATTGGGGTTCAGCGGAAGAAGTTTTGACACCGGGCCGTTGTGACCTTCACAATGAAACAAAGGAGCTCTGTGTTCAATATCTAATACAGCCACCACACCAGATGCATTTCCCAATGCCAGCCAAGGATCAATATTGCCCCCTGTTGTAGCAGTTCCAACAAGTGCATTGACGAATGCTAAAGCAGTGATGCAAGAGTCGCGGTTCTGCACTGATCCGAAGCTGGAAGAATACGGTGAGTAATTTTTTGAAGAAGTTGATGCTTTCTTGGAACTATCCAGGTTAATTACTTTGCTACGCACATCATCGTATTTGACAACTGTAACACCACCCTTCCGATCTCCAGATGCAAGCATCCAATTAAGAAAAGAGCCTTCACCATGAAAAACATTCGAGGTGAGACATGAAATAGCGGTAGAGTGAGATTTTAATGTCAAAACAGATTGCTTGAAGCGCAATTTATTCCCTGGTGGACCAACAAAATTGGCGCTCATCTTCTTCATATCCACCGACAACCGTGGACCGCCAATTGCAATACCGAGAGAGCTCCGCTTTGAATCTTCCATAACATTTGATTGGAATAGGGACAAGTTTTTAGCCAAATCCAATGCATTTTGATTAAGGTTTGGTAAAGTCCAACATTTTACCAAACCTGTGGAACAACCTGTAAAAAACATATAATCGTTGTTCACACCACACGGAACAGGAATACTGTGCATTGTCGTTATTCCTTCATATGAATCATTAGTTTTGTTTCCGTGCTTGAATTTTCCAAACATCGAAGAGTTGCGGAGATCTACCACTTGAATATGCCCATCGCGGGTTCCAAACATCATCCAGTTACTTACAGCATCTAACGCGGTACAGAAATGAGCATCAGAAGGAATACGAGGTATGTCATCCAACCCTGCAATGTATTTGTGTTGATACAAGGACAATGGAATATTGGTGTTATCAACGACTTGATCCGGTGCACTATTTGCATAACCATAGACGTGCATGGAATAGTCGCAGTCATCCATCG
>JACCEA010577503.1_pt1 | contig 10082 bp, 8 predicted proteins | sample 7449851 | NCBI WGS metagenome assembly JACCEA01 (sample SAMN15323453, study PRJNA562643) | freshwater metagenome | isolation source: river surface water | place: USA:Blue River Watershed | collected 2017-08-18 | reverse complement strand
GCCACTTGCCGGAATCGAACCAGCGACCTACTGATTACAAATCAGTTGCTCTACCAGCTGAGCTAAAGTGGCTTTAAATGAAAGAACTGTGTTCCCTTATCAGTGAAGGGACTGCAAAAGTAGAAAATTTTCTGACTCGTGCAAATAATTTTTAAAAATTCTGAAACATCTTTCCTGTTTCAATATGGACGGTACTTTGCATTGAAAAGAGACTGCGAAAAGTTGTAGCCGGGCTTACTATTTTTTGTGCAACAAATAATAGTCGAACGTATCGTTCTGCCAGTTGAAAGACCTGTTGATACTTCTTGTCCAAATACGGCCTGCGATAGAATCGGAACGGTACATAACGCCCCAGCCGCCTTTGATGCGATACTGATCGTAGAACATGTTCTGTGCCATGGTAGAATCGAAGATGAAGATATCTTTCCTCACACTATCAACCTTGCAGAGGATATTGTTGTAGTTTTTGTTGTTGTTGAAATTGTAGATGAAGAAAGTGGTGTAAGTAGCCGACGCTTTAAGTTCCATGGGATAAACAGTGTCTTTTCCCAACTGAGAAGCAGAGTCGCTGCCAATGGTTTTAAAATGAGCTGTCCAATGGCCATAGTATTTTTCAACTGTCTTTACTGAGCAATCAGTTCCCTCAAAACCTACGGGGCAGGCACATTTACCGCTATCGCAAACACCACCATTGGTACACACAACATAATTGCATGACCATGGTCTGTCTTCCAGGGGCTTAGTACATGAAGAGACATACGTAACCGAAAGAACAACTGATAGAATTCCTAATACTGTTATTACCAGGCCACTTTTCTTAATTACCATGGCATAAATTTAGTTAAAGTTTTGAATTTTGTATCACCGTCAGGACATATGTTCATTTTTCGAAACACAAGCAATTTTGTGCCTTTGCCTGATCATTTACATCTGCTTCAGCTCGCCCACCAAAGACTGCAGCACCTTCTTAGCATCGCCAAAAAGCATGGATGACTTTGGTCGGAAGAACAGTTCGTTCTCGATACCCGCATAACCGGGCTTCATGCTTCGCTTGTTGACGATAACGTGGTCGGCCTTTTCCACCTCGAGGATAGGCATACCATAAATGGGGCTGGAAGGATCCTCCTTGGCGGCAGGGTTCACCACGTCGTTGGCCCCGAGGATAAGGACAACGTTTGTGCCTCCCATCTGGTCGTTTGCGTCTTCCATCTCCAGCAACTTCTCGTAGGGCACATCGGCCTCAGCCAGCAACACGTTCATGTGACCCGGCATACGACCCGCGACCGGGTGGATACCGTAACTTACCTCTACCCCTTTTTCGTTCAGTACTTTTTCCAGTTCGTGGCAGGTATGCTGCGCCTGAGCCACCGCCAGGCCGTAGCCCGGAATGATCATCACTTTGGAAGCATAGGCCATAAGCGTAGCTGTGTCGTTGAGAGAGATCTCTTTGTAGGAACCCTGATCTTTTGCGCCCGCTGCACCACCTGTTTTGGCAGCGCCGAATGAACCAATCAATACATTTTTGAGGGAGCGGTTCATGGCTTTACACATGAGGATGGTGAGGATGGTACCTGCAGAACCTACAAGGATACCACCAGTGAGCATAACGGGATTGTCGTAGAGGAAGCCCCCGAAAGCCGCAGCCACACCGGTAAATGAGTTGAGCAGCGAAATAACCACAGGCATATCGGCACCACCGATAGGCATAACGAACAGCACACCATACAGGGCTGACAGCGCAAGTATGCCGTAGAACAACATAGGGTTACCGGCAGACATACCCATGATGACCATGGTGGCGAGCACGATGAGGCCACCGAATATGATGAAATTGATGACCTGACCGCCGGGAATAGTGCGGTCTTTGATCTTGCCGTTCAGCTTGCCCCATGCTATCATACTACCTGCAAATGAAACAGTACCGATCATCATGCCGAGTGCTATAACCACGAGCATGCCGGTAGATTTTTCTTCGGGCTTGCCGTACTCAACCAGCGATATGAGCATGGCGCAAGCACCACCCATACCATTGAAAAGACTCACCATCTCGGGCATGGCGGTCATCTGGACTTTTTTGGCGGCAATGGTGCCGATAACTGTACCCAAAATGAGGCCTCCGAAGATCCAGGCGTAGTTGTGCAGCGATTCTCCGTTGTGTTTGTACAGGAAAATGGTAGCGAAAATAGCTATTGCCATACCTGCTGCAGCCACCAGATTGCCTTTGCGGGCGGTCTCGGGGTGCGACAACATTTTCAGACCCATAATAAATGTAATGGACCCGATGAGGTAGCTTAACTGAAGAATCATGTTTTCCATGCTATATTGGAATTTGGAATTTGAAATTTGGAATTTGAAAAACAGTGCCTGTTATTTCTTTTTCTTTTTGCCGAACATCTCGAGCATACGGTCGGTAACCACGAACCCACCCACCACGTTGAGCGTACCGAGGATAACAGCGAGGAAACCAAGGGTAAGCGCGAGGTAATCATCGGAAGGAGCCTGGCCCATAACGATAATGGCTCCGATGATAACCACCCCGTGAATAGCGTTGGCACCACTCATGAGCGGCGTGTGCAACACTGACGGCACGCGAGAGATAACCTCGATGCCGAGGAATATGGACAAGATGACGATGGTGAGCAACCTGTAGGTTGCAGCATCGGTAAAAAGATTGATCAGAGTATCCATTTATATAAAGTTTGTATCGTTAAAAAATTATGGTAAGGTCACTGCATCAGGCACCAAGCAGGCCAAGCACACGCTCGTTCACCACCTTGCCACCAGCTGTAATTGCAGTACCCTTTACGATGTCGTCTTCGAAATTGAGGTTGATGCCACCGTCTTTGTCGATAATGAGTTTGGAGAAGTTGAGCACATTCTTGGCATATACCTTGCTGGCATCAGACGATGCGGTTGCCGCGAGGGCAGAATTGCCTATAATGGCGACCCCATTGTGCATGACGGTCTTGTTGTCTTCGGTGAGGTCGGTATTGCCGCCTGTAACCGAAGCAATGTCTATGATAACTGAACCCGGCCTCATATCTTCTATCATAGCCCTTGTGATAAGAATAGGCGCTTTGCGGCCAGGGATCTGCGCCGTAGTGATAATCACATCAGACTTGCGGGCATGTTCGTGTATCTTATCGCGCTGGCGTTTCTGGAAATCTTCGGACTGCTCTACGGCATAACCACCGGCCTTTGACGCATCGGCGGCACCTTCTACCTCCACAAACTTGGCACCAAGGCTCATTACCTCCTCCTTTACCGCCGGGCGGGTATCGAACACCTCTACCACTGCGCCGAGACGCTTTGCCGTGGCGATGGCCTGCAGACCTGCCACACCAGCGCCAAGAATGAGCACCTTAGCCGGAGGAATGCTACCGGCGGCGGTCATGAACATGGGGAAATAACGGCAATACTGATAGGCTGCCAACAATACCGCTTTATAACCCGCGATATTGGCCTGCGAGCTGAGTACGTCCATACTCTGCGCACGGGTGGTGCGGGGAATGGTATCGAGACTGAAGACCGTATAATTTTTAGCGGCCCAGTCTTGCATGAGGCTGAAATTGAACAACGGCTGATAGACCCCCATGAGCACCGCGCCGGGTTTTGCGTTGCCGGCATTGGCTATCTGAATGGAGAGGACGATGTCGGCCTGCGCGTTGATATCGGCAGCGGACTTGATGGCTGCACCTGCGGCGGTGTATGCATCGTTGTTGAAGAATGCAGCGACACCTGCACCATCTTCCACCCACACGGTCACGTTCAATTTAGTGAGTGCTGCCACTACTTCAGGAACGAGAGAAACGCGTGTTTCGGGGGCCTGTTCTTTCAATACGCCTACTATCATAAAATGTTGGAAATCTTTATTAATGTTCTGAAAAATAAGTCATTAATTTGAAAAAAGAAAATTTGTCGGGCAATTTTCAGCGGTATTGCCCGACTATTTTTCCGGACGGAACCGATAAAGTGCGGCAAATCAATTTTTCAACCCTCGGTTAAAGAGCCAGGCCTGCCTTAAAAACGAAAAAGAGGACCTCGGTCCTCTTTTTCGTTTTATGTCAATTAAGCCTGCTGGTTATTGCTTGATCATGAACCTGAACGTCTGGCGCTGATCGCCGCTGAGCACGTTGAGAAGGTACATTCCGTTTGGCAGTGCCGAAGAAAGCGTGATCCGCTCGTTGAGTACACCTGAAGCGGCCGCTACCTTTTGTGTGAAGACAGTTTGACCCAGCATATTGGTAACAACGAGGTCTACATTGTTTGCGGTGAAGCTACCCAGGGTACCGCTGATAACGAAATCACCGCTATTGGGGTTTGGTGCCAGTGTGAGTTCAGGCGCGCCTGTGAGGGTCTGCACATCGTTTGACACTTTTACCTTTACCGCATTGAATGAATACCATGCACAATTGCCTATGCTGGTAACCCAGCAACTAACTGAGTCGCCATGAGCGAGGCTGCTTGTAGTGTATGTATTGGTTGTAGCACCTACGATGAGGCTTGAGTTCTTGTACCACTGATAAGTAAGAACGGGGCCACCATTGATAACCGTGCCAGTGAAAGTGACGCTGGTGCCGGTCTTTATGCTGAGCCCTGTGTTGGTGCCGATAATGAGGATAGGCATGTAGATAGAATCTACGCGGAGGCCGATCTTGTTGCTGGTAACGTTGTTGACAATAGGGCAACGGTAATTACTGTTCAGCTTTACAGAGATAGTATCACCGATAACAGGAACGTAGGTATATGAAGTACCGGTAGTGCCGGTTGCAACCCCATTCTTGTACCAAGTGAATGCGGGCGCATCGCCACCCCATGCTGCAGCAGCAACATAGTTTACAGTGGAGCCCTGGCAAACTGAATCGTTAACTGCCAGAGGCACAGAACCCAGGAATGCGGATGCAGTAGCCACCGGTGTTTCGTTGGAAACCACGATAACAGATTTGGAAGCTGCAACAGATGCAGGCATAGGACAAACCGCGCTGCTGGTGAGGGTAACCTCTACCACGTCGCCGGCAACAGGAGTATACTGGAAGGTATCGGTAGTAGTGGAAACAAGTGAGCCGTTGACACGCCAAACGTAGCCCGGAGTGGTGCCCCCATTTACCGGTGTTGCCGTGAATGTGTTGAGTGTGCCCGCACAAACGGTATCGCCCGGTGTAGTAGCCACACTAACTGTGACAGCCACTGTAGGAGTGATAACGACTGTAGCAGAAGCGCTCATGTCGCTGACACAGCCGAAACCGGTGGTAGCAGTAGCTGTATATGTACCGGCAACAGGCATAGGACCGAAGTTGAATGCACCACCTGTAGCCACATTAGTTGACGACAATGTAGCACCATTGTACAGACGATATGTGTAACCTGATTCTGAATTGGCCATGCCTACTACTGAACCTGCACCGCCTTCGCAGTAGCTACCACCGCCGTTCACTGCATAAACGACAGGAAGAGGACGCGTATTGATGTTCACTGACCTGCGGCAAGATGTAGGCAATGTGTAAGAGATAACAACCGAACCGGCCATAACGCCTGACACCACACCTGTAGAAGAAACTACTGTAGCGATAGCAGAATTGCTGCTAGTCCAAGAACCGCCCGAAGGGGCGCTGCTGAGGGTGATGTTGGAACCTTCGCACACATCAGTAAGGCCTGTTATAGTAGCAGGAAGCGGATTTACGGTGACACCCTGAGTAGCGAGGCAACCCGATGGGAGCCTGTAAGTGATGATGGCAGTGCCTGCGGTTACGCCTGAAACAACACCATCGGTACCGATAGAAGCAACACTATAGTCGGAGCTGGCCCAGAGACCGCCTGTGCTGGTAGTGGCCATAGCTGATGTAGCTCCCTCGCAGAACACTGTGGTGCCGGTGATAGCGCCGGGAAGCGGATTGACAGTGACTACCTGAGACACGCTGCAGGAAGTAGGGAAGGTATAAACGATGCTGGCAGTACCTGCAAGCACGCCTGTAACAGCACCTGACGTACCTACTGTTGCGATAGCCGGTGTGCTGCTGCTCCATGTGCCACCTGTTGAAGAAGTGGTAAGACCTACCATTGCACCCTCACAGAATTCAGTAGTACCGGTGATGGCCGCAGGAAGCGGGTTAACGGTTACATTCACTGTAGTACTGGCAGAAGCACCATCGGCGTCGGTAACAGTTACGGTGAATGCATCGGTACCAACAAAACCCGGTGTAGGCGTGTAAGTAAGACCAGAAGGCGTGAGTGTGCTACCGGTTGAAGTAGTAGTGTATGCTGCAACCAGTGTGCCGTGTGACGGAGCACCGGTTACTGACCATGTTTCTGTTTGGCCAGCATCCACATCATTTACAGCCATAAGACCGTTGATGCTGCGTGCAGGGCTGTTCTCGCAAACACTGAGTGACTGAGTAGCACCGCCTGCAAATGAAGGTGCGTTGTTACCGGTAACAGAAATGTTGTCAACGATCCACCACCAGGAGTAGTCGCCTGTCCAGCGGAAACGCACCCTGACACCGGACCTATTTGAGGCGTGAGCAGAGATATCGATGTCCTGTAAATTCGGATTGGTTGTTGTAACTGTACCATTGTAGACGTTTACCCAAGAGGTACCGTTATACACGTCAACATGCGCAGCACCACCAAAACCAGCCTGGAAATACTGAGCCCATTTTAGCTTTATTATGTTCTGTCCGGTAGTATTGAATGGAGCAGACTCCAAAGCTACCGCTTCGCTACCGCCGCCAGCAGAGTACCAATCGCTATCGAAAATGCCGAACGGAGCCGACATAGGTGCATTTGCGGCTCTGCCAGCCGGGTTATCAAAATGCCATACATCGTAAGACGCTCCCGCAATTATGTTATTTACCCAGCCGGTAGGAGGGGTAGTGCCAGAAGCCGTGCTGAAGTTTTCACTGAAGAGCACTGTCTGCGCATTTGCGGCTGTTGCCAACAAACCCGAACCCACAGCCAACAAAAGGGCATTTCTCAGTTTTCTTACCAGATAGAATTGTTTCATAACGCTAAAAATTAATACGTGTGAATTTATTTAATGCAAAATTACTGTAAATACAGCATCAAAAGCCATGACAGGTGTCATAAAATTGAAGAAGGTGGCAGAAACGGATCTGCCACCTTCGGGGGAAAAGATTCAAAATATGTATCAGTCTATTGTTGCAATGCATTTCAACTCTATGGCGATAGCCGTAGGCAGGGCATCTATTCCTACCGTGGTACGGCAAGGCTGATTGTCTTTGAAATATTCGGCATAAATCTGGTTGTAGGTATGGAAGTCGCGCTTCATGTCTACGAGGAACACGGTGACGTCCACCAGTTTATCCCAGCTGCTGCCACTTTCTTCAAGTATCACACGCACGTTATCGAAAACGCTTCGGCATTGAGCGGCGAAGTCGAACTCCTTGAAATTGCCGTGTTTATCGGTAACAAGACCGGGAATTTCGTCGGTACCGGCTTTGCGGGGGCCAACGCCGGAAAGGAATAAGAGATTGCCCACACGCTTTGCATGCGGATAAAGACCAACCGGTTTCGGGGCTTTGTCTGTAGAGAATGACATATTATATGATAACTGCTTAATTACTGATGGAATAACTACTGACGGATGTAGTTGTTGAAAACAACCGCATCTACCGCTCCGTTGTTGTATCTGCGCTTCAACTGCAGGGATATCGTATTGCGGTTGATAACGCCTGTACCGGTGTAGTAAACCGAACTAACGGTAGTTGGCGTGATAGAGAAATTAGAGCCACCTGAGGTATTGTTGGACAGCTCGACAGGGAGCGTGACAACAGTACGAGCTGCAGTATCGACCCAGGTCACATCCATGAGGTTATAATTGGTGGTGTCGTCGGAGGCTGAGAAGATCAGGGAATTGGTTGTATCGGAGTTCGGATCATCGGGTGGAACACCTTTATATACTCCCGCATAGGTTTTGCGGTACACTACCTCGCAATTGGCACCATCGGTGCCGGTAACGCATTTGCAGATACCACCGGTACACTCGCCATCGTTGAGGCAGGTAACGGCACCACATTCGTTCTTGACACAGGAACTGTACAATAGTACACTGAAGGTGCTCAATGTAACAAATGCGGCAAGCGCTATGTGCTTTAATGGTCTCATATTATGCGAAGTACCTGATTTCCGAAGTACGATGTGTCAAAGATAGGAAATACCATTCAACCAGTGAACGGTGCGGACAAGCCGCATAGGGGCAAAAAAATAAGCCGACCCAAGGGAATCGGCTTAATGATATTATAAAGAACTCAATAGTATTAGTGAGCTGCTTTGAATTTCTTCACAGCCTCGGTGAGACGCGGGAGGACTTCGAAAACATCGCCCAGCACGCCGTAGTCAGCCGCTTTGAAGAACGGCGCTTCGGGGTCTTTATTGATCACAACGATGGTCTTGGAACCGTTGACACCCGCCAAGTGCTGGATAGCGCCGGAGATACCCGCAGCGATATACAGGTTTGGACGGATAGTACCACCTGTCTGACCTACGTGCTCGTGGTGCGGACGCCAGTGTGAATCGGCTACCGGACGAGAGCAGGCTGTGGCTGCACCGAGCTCGGCTGCCAGGTTCTCGATAAGTCCCCAGTTTTCAGGGCCTTTCAAACCACGACCACCGCTTACTACCAACTCAGCTTCAGACAGTGGAACATCGCCGGTGGCTTTGCTTACTTCTTTCACTTTCACTGCGAAATCGGTATCAGAGAAGGCCACTGATAATGACTCAACTGATGCGCTGCCTTCGCCTTTTACCACTGCAAAAGTGTTGGGTATGAGTGTGATGACCTTCACATCGCTGCTGATCTTCACATTGGCGAACGCCTTGCCTGAGAATACGTTTTTCTTAACGACAAAGCCGTTTGACATGTCGGGATAAGCAACAGCACCGCCGGCCATACCCGCATTGAGGCGAGCAGCCACACGTGGAGCAACTGCCTTGCCGGTAGTGTCGTGGAGGCAAACGATAACTTTTGCGCCTTCCTGCTGGGCCGCGGCCACAACAGCCTTGGTGTATGCGCGTGAGTTGAGCTCGTCGAGGCGGGCATCACTTACGTGCAGTACTTTCTGAGCGCCATAAGCACCGAGTGCCTGCATTTCGCTGCTATTCGCATTGCCGAGGGCAACAGCAGTAACTTTAGTGCCCATAGCTTTTGCTATGTGAGCGGCATACTGTACCGCTTCGAGTGATTTCTTTTTGAACGCGCCCTGCGCGTGCTCTGCTAATACTATTACTGACATCTTACTATAGTTGAATGTGTTAAAGAGAAAGGAAACAAACGGCGGTGGGCCGAGTGCCTGCCTTCATTTATTATCAGATCACTTTTGCTTCGTTGTGGAGCAGACTCACCAGCTCGTCCATGTTGTCGGCAGCGATCATCTTTACGCCCGTCTTTGCAGGCGGCATTTCGTATGATACGATGCTGCTGAGTGAGTCGATAGCTGCAGGAGCAACCACTTTGAGCGGCTTGGTGCGGGCAGCCATGATGCCGCGCATGTTTGGTATGCGCGCTTCGGCCACACCCTTCTGGCAAGAGATGACCAGCGGTAGATCGCAAGTATCAGTCTCATCGCCACCGTCAATTTCGCGCTGAACCGTAGCAGTTGTACCTGCAACGTCCACTTTTGAAGCGAAACCGATGTAGTTCATATCCAGCAGTTCGGCGAGCATGCCACCTACTGTACCGTTGTTGTAATCGATAGATTCTTTACCACAAAGAACCAGGTTGTACCCTTCAGCCTTTGCAAAAGCAGCGATCTGAGCAGCGATAACGTATGGGTCGTTGCTGTCGGCATCGATGCGGATAGCCTCGTCGCCACCCAGCGCCAGCGCCTTACGGATAACAGGCTCGGCATCGGCCTTGCCTACAGTAACCAGGTGAACCGCAGTAGCGGTACCAGCTTCTTTTAGCTCGAGGGCGCGTACCAACGAATACCATTCGTCGTATGGATTGATGATGTAGGTAACACCCTGCGAGTTGAAAGTGGTGTTATTGTCGCCGAAAGCGATCTTGGTGGTGGTGTCTGGCACCGGACACAAACAAACTAATATCTTCATATGAGACCTGTTGTATG
>JACCEA011410781.1_pt1 | contig 10085 bp, 7 predicted proteins | sample 7449851 | NCBI WGS metagenome assembly JACCEA01 (sample SAMN15323453, study PRJNA562643) | freshwater metagenome | isolation source: river surface water | place: USA:Blue River Watershed | collected 2017-08-18 | reverse complement strand
TTGAGACTATTGGTGATGCGCGTGATACCACTAAAATGGATTACAGCCAGAACTTTAAAATCACCTCTCAGGCAGAATATAACCTGATTCGAGCACGGGTGATTTTACAGAGCAACTGGTTGACTGCAATTGCCCATGGCGATGCACCGATTCATGGCTTCCCAATGGAAATTTATGCCAACTGGTTAGCGGACGCATTGACTCGTCGTTTCAACTTGGACTTAGACGCCTCAGTCCGTGTTCGTGCATTGGCTGCTTTCATGTACATCTCGATGCATAAAGCCACCAAAGAGTTTGAAGAGCATGAACTGGTGAGTCTATCACTACGCATTGCGTCAACCATCAGTGTCCCTGCTAATATTGTTACAGAAGTCCTAACTGACCCAATCTACTTTAGTAACGTCGAAGACTTCTGTGACGCAGTAACGACACGAATCACCACGTCTCGTTTAGACGGTCTAAATCCAACAGTGCTCTACGGCATCATAAAAGGCTCATGGTTCGGTAAGAATGCTGCTGAGCTGGTACAGGTCGGGGTAGAGCATCCACCGACCTTTGACGCGCTCTGCTACGCAGCAGGCACCACGTCTTCTTTACAACGTACCTTAATCGGGACGATTGTCAAACGTGATCTCAAGTCTAAAGACGCAATTGGCTTTATTGAGAAAATCTCACGCTTAATCATCGGAGAGTAATCCCCCATGGCAAATACCGGTTTTCTGGTTGAGCATGCAATGACCGAAGTCTGGGCAGAACCAAGTCAAGACCGGCAACATGTCATTCAACCTGCTCGCTATACCTCGATTTCTGGAGGCTATAAGCGAGCGCGTATCCAGCGCTTTGAAGTCGGCTTACCTGTCGCAATGGACGGCGCTGACGTCTGGCACCACGTCTATCACATCGGCGCAGTCTACCCTATCTTACTGTCTTTAGAATCACTAGGGAACAGTTGGGTACGTTCTGACTTAATCGCCATGCAGTATGGCGTAATGCTTAATGTATTCTTAGAGTCAGGGGTAACGATTCCTTTATGTCACACCTGGTTACGTCGTACGGTAGATGGTAACATCTTACTGGCAGTGGAGATTCGTCCAAGCTTTGACTTAGGACGGCAGATGATTCAGAACGAGTTCTTCCAGCAGGAGCTGGTGAAACGAACCTTGTCCTCTGAACGCCTGTACTTTCGTTGCTATCGTAATGAACGTGCTCAGGAAGTCGGCTATGCAGGGTCGTCTACTCGTCCGTTTAAACCCACGCAGTACGTCTACAAGTTCATCAATACCCCTGCCGCCTTCACCCAGTTCTTAAATGACGTCAATACGGCTAAGGCAGGGTATTCGAATCAAGGTAAGGGTTACTATTTCATTGATGGCTTCATGGTTGGTCCTCAGACAGGTTATCAAGCTAATGTACAACTGGGTAAGTGGCTAAGTTACATTCATGACGAAACGGTGCTCTATGATGCGTTGATTCCATTTAGTGACTTAGGTACCTATCGCAGTGACTTAGACAATGCTGATAAGCTCTTGGTCATGATTGATGCAGCTCGTACTGACTTATGCATTCATTACCATGACGACGTGGATATCTATCTCTGTCAAGGCGGCGATGTCTCTAGCAATAGTTTTAAAGCGGCTTACTTCGGGGAAGTAACACGAAGCAGTGTACGTCAAGTCACTCAGAACGCATATGGTTTAAAACGCAATAGTGTACTGGCTGTGATCAATGAGCACAGTAACGACTTCATGCGGATGGATAATGTCTATATTCGTCTTGTGGTACGTGAAGGCGGTAAGCGTAAAGGACTACCGTTTCACCAGAGTCGCTTGAATGACCTATATAAGCTACCGCTTAACTTAATCAAGCAAGCGCTCTATGGCGTGAATAGCGTCATGCCTGAATGGCGAGCTGTCAACTTAGAGAAGTCAGCTTACATGGCTTTAATAGGAGCAAAGTGGAAAGACGTCACCGCTGACCTAGTCATCAGTGCCTATGGTTATCATGCACTGCAAGACGTCTGTTACAATGAACTACTACCTGTAGACCAAGCTGGTAATATTGACTTAAACCATGGCTACCACAACGTGCCATCGAGTGGTGGTCATAATGCCTCAGTGTGGTGCTATACGAATGGGAAGTTAGTGGATGTACACAATGCACTCTTGACAGGTGATCTGTATACACAAGGCACTGGACATGTGACGCATATGGAAGTGATTCCATTGCCTGTAGATCAATGGTGGGATGGGACGTACATTGACATGGACGTGAGTTCGTGGAAGTTGGCAGCATTAGGCTTTAGAGCCTATGTCTGTAGCTACCAAGGTCAACCACTACTTGACTGGCAGGACGTGACTGGGGGCGTTTGGTATCAATATACCGAAGTGGATGGCGTAGGTACGATTGCATGGAACTATGCGCTCTTAGATGCAGCTAATCTCTATCCTGCGGTACGTGTGCAGGAAACGGTGCATAGCTACAATCCTGAGATTGATCCTGACTACAATGGCGTGTTGCGCTTTAACATTCGTTCGACCTGTAACGTGGCGGGTGTACTGGAAGAGCGTTTACAACGCATTGCCAGTGACACACTTGATGTCTTTATGAATGGGGAGCCATTGATTGAGAACATCGACTATTACGTGCACTGGCCAGAAGTAGTGATTGTTAAACGTAATCCACTGCCTATTGGAGAGACGACCTTACAGGTTCGTCACTACGGTAATCCATTGACCACTGGAGCAGTGAAGCATCGTGAAGCACGAGAAGCTGGTTTTACTAAGCTTGGGATTCTTTCTAGCGATGCCATTTACAATCTGCGTAACGATCGTAATCTTCGAGTGATTGTTGATGGGACGTTGAAAGACCCAAGTACGCTACGTTTTGCTGAGAATGCTCTAGGATTACCTGTTGCTGATGGACGTCCGTATAGCATTCAGGAACTTCGCTATCCATTGCAACCCTTTGTCGGGAATCGAGCTAAGCAGCTTGCAGATGATGCAGTACTGATTGACAGTCGGGCAGAAGCGTATCTTACGCCTTATATCAATCCAACTGTAACAGGACAAGGTTTCATTGACGGAGAACGCTATCAAGTGGTCTCGCCACTGATCTCAGTGTTACTGCACGCCATGGTCAATTTCAACTTCCTAGGCAATGGAGAGTTAGACGCAGGGACATTGAACGATGTCCGGATTGCAGAACTTGCAGAACCGTATTGGTTCTACCTTGACTATGAACCCATCTTAAACGACGCCTCAGTGGACTATGTCAACATCTTACCACATCAGTACAGTACGCCAATGAGCATTTCACAAAAGCAGTATAGCTTCTTAGAATTGCTGATTTACTACTACTTAAAAGGCGCTGTGGACTTAACGCCACATGTGACTATACAGGGATAATCCATGCCTACTATTTCTAATCCAACGCCATTGCAGCCAGAGCGTAATCCGAATCGGCGCTTCACTGAATGGCTGCGCGCCGAGGTCTACACCGGACCTCAAGGGACAGGAAGTTATGTCCCGAATAAGTACGACCATGTCTGGGATCGAAACAACGGCATGTTTGAAGTCGCTGAGGTCGACATTAATACAGGACTTTCAGTCTTAGTGCCGATTAACCTGTGCAAAACTGGCATGGGGGCAACTGAAGAAGATGCACTACTGTCGATTGGCCCAGGGGCTGCATCTGAAGCCTTTGTCTTGATTGTCGATACTTCAATCATTCCTCATGTGGCAAACTTCGACCACCGCTTCTTCATTCCAGGGAGTGAAGCAGGTTACGTAAAAATCTTTAAGGGAGCTGAGGTTCAATCCGGTAGTGAAGTGATCTCTGCAATGTTCAATGGTGCGGGTCAAATGACCTCTGAGAACATTCCCTTAGAAGCTTTCTATCACGGTACGGCACTCAAGCGTCCACGTAGCGGCTTCGTGACTCATGCCTTATCTGCAGGGGAATTGGTCTCTGTCGTGGTCTATAACGCGGATGGTAGTCGCAGTAGTGTCTATCGCATGGTGGTTGCGTTAAGTAACACTTATCGCGACTTAAATGCAGAGTGGAGCTATGTAACTGGGATTGAACTGATCTCTGACTTTCTAAGTGCCACTGATGCCAATCTGATTGAGATTCCACAGAACATGAACTTGGATGCGACTTTAATTCGTGGTCGTGTACACTTCATGGGACAGGCATCTACGACCTTCCCAATCGACGGTAGTAAGTTTGATCTGCATGGCATGGGTGCCTTCATTCCGTCTGTACCGAATCAGGTCGGTGACTTGGTGTTGACCTATAAGCTCGGTAATAATGAAAACGCTTATGGTGCAACTGAAGATGGGGTAATTACTCGTCCTTACCGCATCAAGACCATCAATGCTGATTTACGTTATACCTTTAAGTTGTTTGCAGTTCCAGTTTGGATCAGCAATACTGCCCGCTGGAGCATGAAGTGGTATCTGTACAACTTAGACCGTGTAGCGATGTATGACGTCACGGATAAGGTTATCGTCTCTCCTGGGTCGAATGCGTATGACGGCAATCCGGATAACCATGCCTTACAGACCGTACAGCTCTCTGTTAACTGGTCCCAGGTCGCGATTGGTAATGCCTATCAGCATTTCTCTCAGACCTTTAAGATCAGGAATAATGCACGTGCCACTGAACCACTGTCGAATGGTGGTGATCCACTGACACGTAGCTATGTGACCATAGTCTACAGTGATGAGTTAGAGGCTTACAATACTGCATTGTCAGCGAAAGTGTATCCTAAACCAGGAGAGGTCAATAAGACCAACTTAAGTATCAGCAATGGTTACTTAGACTTAGGCGAATGGCTGGATGCGCATTACTACGCATTGCTCCCACTCCAGATCAATTCGACTGAGTACAATCCACCTACCCCAACGCACGTTCGCTTGTCATGTGGGAACTTCTACCGTGTGATTGGGTTAAATGAAGTGTTGCAGCCGATCGAGGAGATCAATGTACCATTGTCACCTACGCCTCAAGGGAAGACTTTGCAGTTGGAATTTGTACAACAAAATGGTATAGAAGAGATGGAATTAGCCATGGGCTATCTAACTCTTGAACATTTTGTGAGTCTAAACTAATAGAATGGACTCCCTTAGGGGAGTCTTTTTTTTTTCAAGGAATCCCAAGCGTGAGTGAAATTATCTTATTTAAGGACGACTGGAAAAATTATCCAACTGCGTCACTACAACTGAGTACCAAGAACCACAGTTTCTTAAGGCAAGCCGAAGCGTATCAACGCATGGGTGTAAAGAACTGTGACTTCTCCTTAGCCTTATTAAACCCAGACCTCGCTTATGTAGATCCGTTTCATCGGGACTTGCCGTTAGACATTCAGGAGGCAATTGCGGCTGAGGCATTTTACAATCCGTGGTACTACTATCGGGAACTGGCTAAGATTGAACCTAAAGGGGGCGGTGGTAAAGTCATTCACTTACAAGCCAATCGAGGAATCATGTACTTCCTCTGGTGTACCATGAATGACCTGAACGTCTACCTGATTCAACATCGTCAATCAGGTAAGTCTGTTGCGTCTGATTTTGAAACCAACTACATGACCCACATCAAGGGCTATAAGAGTTCAGTCTCAATTCTGACTAAGGACGATGCCTTACGGGCAGAACAGATTGAACGGATTAAAGGCTTACGTGATAACCTGCCGGTTTACTTAAATCCGTATCGTAAGAGCTTTGACGGTGATCCACGGGATACCTTGGAATGCACACGCTTAAAGAACACGATTATCACAGCGGTACCACGCAGCTCTGAGAAACAGGCGCGTAACGTAGGGAGGGGCATGACCTCTCCCATTGCCCTGATTGACGAAGGTCCGTTCATTCCCTTTATCAGTATCATTGTACGAGCGATGCTGGGTTCTACCTCTACTGCCCGTCGGATTGCACGGGAAGAGAAACAGACCAACTACGCAGCCTTTGTGACTACGGCAGGAGACCGTATGGATAGAGATGGTGCGTATATGTACCGTATCTACCGTGGTGGTTTACAGTTTGATGAACGTCTGTTCTTCGATTGCCCTAGTCGTGAAAAGTTAAAGGAGATGGTCAAGAACGCCCGTAAAGGACCAATGGAGATTGTCTGTGCGACTTTCTCTCATCGTCAGTTAGGTGTGAGCGATGAAGACTTCCAACAACTGTTAGTGGATAACGCCGCTGAAGGTGAAGAAGCCGATCGCGATTACTTCAACATCTGGACCAATGGTGGATTGACCTGTCCGATTCCAGAAGCCATTAAGCTCTCCATGCAAAAGCATGTGACTGAACCGGTTTGGTGTGAACTTGATCCTGATCATGGCTACGTGGTGCGTTGGTACATTGCTGAGGCAGAAGTGAAAGCAGGTTGCATCAATCGTCGCTTAGTGGTCGGTATGGATACCTCTGACGGGATTGGTAATGACTCCTTGACCATGTACATCATGGACGCAGATACAGGAGAGACTGTAGGCTGTAGTGACATTAACGAAGCTAACCTGTTTCACTATGGACGTTTCTTAGCCAGGTTCATTGCCAGGTTTAAACTGATGGTGCTCATTCCAGAACGTAAGTCCTCTGGCATGGCTTTAATTGATGCACTGATTGCTGAACTGCCTAAATACGGACTTGATCCATTTAGAGTGATTTACAATACCGTGGTGGAAGATTTCTGGTACGAGTCTAAGGAATACTTCGCCCCAATGAAACGTGACCCGTTGACTCGTTCGGAAGGTTTCTATGATAGTATTAAAAAGTATTTTGGTTTTGTCACTTCTGCTAACGGGCGGCATGCTCGTTCTACTCTGTTCAATCGAGTGCTCTTGATGGCGGCGAAAGCCTCTCATGCCAAGACTCGTGATCGACTCTTGGTTGATCAGTTGACAGGACTGGTAGTGAAGAATGGTCGTTTAGATCACGCTGAAGGGAAACATGATGACTTGGTGATTGGTTATCTCTTAGCGTTCTGGTGGTTAACCTCTACTCCTAACCTAGAATACTATGGGCTCGGGGGAGCCTTAAGTCGCTGTAAGATGTTTGACGAAGTGACTAATCCAGAAGAGAAGAAAACCTTTGACGTATTCATTGATGCCCAGCAGCAGTTCTATCGCAGTCAATGTAGTGTACTTTTAGAGCAACTCGAAAAGACCACTGACAACCTGATTGCTATGCGGATTGAAGCCAAGCTTGATGCCATGAGTCAGCGCCTACGTTCTGACGTAGAAAGCGGGTCAACTTTAGACGCCATGATTAGCACAGCCAAGCAGAAGCGTCAAGAGCTTCTCACAGCCAAAATGAAAGAGGCGCGTAAAGGCAATAGGGGAGGAAGTAATCCTTATAGCCAGCGCTGGTAAGAGATGAGTCTATGGGGGTAGGAAATGAATAGGAGGGGAAAATGTGGCGTTATCTTCTAGGGGAAGCCGTGATGTTATTTCTGGTATCTATCTACGCTTACTTATTAGGGAGCAGCACGTCCACGATGCACTATACTGGACGTACGCTTACAAGTCACCATGTCCACAACGGAGAGGTATTGATCTTCAAGAGTGAGTTGATCCGCTTTGTGACTCGCTATCATAGCTGGTACATTCCGAATGAAGTCCACTATTCCTTTTCGGTCGATCTCCACGTCGACGCAATTAAACGCAAGACCTACTCCGTCCCCTTACGGTGTAGTCCTTGGTTGGTTAGGTACAGCTATCCGCATCGACAGGCGATCAATCTTTGTTTAGCACATTACATCGAAAATGGACTCCCTTAGGGGAGTCTTTTTTTTTTTTGCTATCAAATAAAAATAAAATGGTTATATATTACCAATATGAAGTTAATCTATTCAATTCATTATCGGAGATAAAATCATGACTACTTCAAACACTGCTGTAAATATCACCCTTGCACAAGTTCAAGAAGCGGCTTCCCTAGGACTTACACAAGTCCATGGTATCTTCAAGGATATCCTTGGAGACCGTGCCAAGGTGGGAACTGTGAAGAGCTCTAAGAATAGCAAAGGAGACGATTTCGTCTCCGTACGTCTTCACGAGACAACTATACTGAACTCGAAAGAGTTCATTATGAGAAGAAATGAAAGAGGGCAAATTCTTGTTGCCCTCTACACCTGGACACCTTCAGGGCGTCAAGAACTGTCCGGGAAAGCTGTGACACTAAAATCTGCGTTCCAGCAGATTAGCCACCGTTTAAATACGGTGCATTAAAAAAAAAAGAGGAGCACTAAGCTCCTCTTTTTTTTTGTTTAGACGGTGACAAAAAAAAAAGAGTCCCCGTAGGGACTCTCTTCTCCAAAGTATTCCATTGGATTTTAGTTATACATTATTGCGGTGAAGTACTTAGCAGAGTAACTTCATTCCCATCCACTTACATGAGTATCAATCATGAAAAATAATGTAAACTCGCTACACCTCGGAACACCTTTACAGACATCTGCTCGACCAGTCAGGTCAGATGTCATTCACCATGAGCAAGTTGGCGGTAATCAACAAGTACAGGTGTGTCGCAATAGCCATGGTCAAACCACGACTCGTGTCTTCACCTACGGTCAGGTAGGTTAGGATGTTGCTATAGCATAGTCTTAACTTGTAAAAAGAAAGAGAATATTCTCTTTCTTTTTTTTTTGTTTATCGCTTATAAAAGCTTGGATATCGCTTCACGACCTGTATCTCGACCTCGGGTGAGTGGTAACGTCTTGCCTCATCAGGGTCGTTGAATGGATGGATGTAGATCGACTTCTTCAAATTCGGTGTACATTTAATCCGTTGGAGTAGCCGCATATTAAGTTTACCTCGATACCAGACCTCTTGAGTGAGATGCGCATCCCAGACCACGCGGTCTTTCGTGAGTCGAGAGGTCTCATTAAACAACGGGTCTTGATCGTCAATCTCCGCACAGTAGCCGTAGTGCAGGCTATGGGGATATTTCTTGACCTCAAATAGTGAATAGATGTTCGGATAGATGGCAGCGAAACAGCCCGTCAATGAGGGCGATAGACAGATTCGTGGCGTACGAGGTTCTGTCATGTTCGGTCCATAGCCCTTGGCATCTTTCACCATGTCAAAGCCCACTGGAGTTCTGGGTTTCCATTCGCCTTCTAAATCATCATCAAACGACAAATGGTAATACATCTGCTTCATTCACGTAGTCCTCGCATGACTTGTGTAGGTGAAACGGTTTGGTTCAATTGTAGTTCACTCGGCTGACCTGAAAGTACACGTGCGCCCTGAGCAAGTAAACGCTGTATAGTACCATCACCTGCCCACATTCCCATATTAGTCGCTGAGAACATGGTGCCCCATTCTAATTGGAACTTCGCTAAGTTAATCCCAATCTTACGCACGGGGTCAGTCATGTCAACCAGAGACATAGACGCGAGCGTAGTCAGATAATCCTTAAATGCACTGTCATCATCAAACGCAATTGCCCACGGACGTGTAAGATTGAGTCCTGGGTCAATCGGGGCATACATGACCTGAGCACAGTCAGTGACTTCTAATTGCACATCAATCGCTAAAGGTTCCAAACGTTGATTCCAACCTTGGTTGCCTGTACCCCGTGTAACGCTTAGGCTGCTCACCATAGCGTTTCTGGCAAGACAACGTCCCTTACTGTAACACATCACGTAGAAGGGCGCTGTGTACGATTGAGGGCCTGTGCCAAGTGGTAAAGCCAGTGCTAGTAGACAGGCGAGTGGTACATATAGGTTTAAGAACTGACTCAAACGATCCCCGTAAGGCGAACGTAACTCAATATTAAAGCTATGCGACTGGAAGTTAGCAGAGGACTCTTGATAGTGCTTAGGAATGTTGACATGCGCTGAACCCGCTAATGCCAGAAGTCCATCCATGTTTACACCAGAGAGGGTTCCCTTTAAGAAATCGCCCACTGCACCAATCACGGCGTCAACGGTGTCAATACCAGTCGTTCCTCCAGAGAAGCTAAAGCGAGCACTCGCTGCACTAGATGATGCTGAGTTAATCTTAGAAGCAATCTCAGGTTCACCTACTGACGAACTAAACGATTCGCTTACTGTCCCGCCTGAGTCGACTTTGAAGGTTA
>JACCEA010407792.1_pt1 | contig 10086 bp, 10 predicted proteins | sample 7449851 | NCBI WGS metagenome assembly JACCEA01 (sample SAMN15323453, study PRJNA562643) | freshwater metagenome | isolation source: river surface water | place: USA:Blue River Watershed | collected 2017-08-18 | reverse complement strand
CCCACGCGGGAAACGTGTCTTTGGCTGCTTGCACCGCAGCGTTGACTTCGGTGGCTGTGCCGCTCGCAACTTCAGCCAACACCTCTTGCGTGGCTGGGTTGACGGTCTCGAAATATTGCTGGGCGCCGACGGTTTTGCCGTTGATCAGATGTTCGATACGCATGTGTTCTCCTACTTCGAAATATTGAAAATGATTTAACGACCAAACGTGGCATCGTCCACGAGGGTGTTGACCAGTCGACCAATGCCGTCAATCTCGGTGACGACTTCATCACCCACATTCACGTTGACCACGCCATCGGGTGTTCCGGTCAAGATCACATCACCGGCGTTGAGCGTCATGAAACTGCTCAGGTATTCAATCAAGGCCGGAATGTCTGAAATCAAATCACGTGTGTTGCCTTGTTGCGTGACCAGGCCATTGACCAAGGTGCGCAATGACAAGGCGTGTGGATCGGCCACATCAGCGGCATCCACCAACCAAGGGCCAAGCACTGTGCCGCCATCGCGGTTTTTGACGCGCAAGTTGGGGCGGTAGTAGTTTTCCAAGTAGTCGCGAATGGCGTAGTCGTTGGCCACGGTGTAGCCGGCCACGTGTTGCATGGCGTTTTCGCGCTTCACATTTTTTGCGGTACTGCCAATGACCACCGCCAACTCGCACTCGTAGTGCATGAAGGCCACGCCGTCAGGGCGGCGTGTTTGCGCACGGTGGCCAATCAAGGAGCCGGGGCCTTTGAGGAAAGCCAAAGGCTCGTCTTTGGTGGTGACCGTCAACTCTTTGGAGAGTTCTTTCACGTGGTCGGCATAGTTCAAGCCCAAGGCAATGATGGTGCCCACTTCAAACGGGGGCAGCCAAACCACCGCATCTTCGGCGACCACACGGCCATCGGCTAGTTTCAAACCTGCGGGGTGCTCATAGGCGTCGTGAATCGCGCCACCGTAAGCTACTTTTGCGCGCTTCATACCAACTCCTCCGCGATCAACGTATTTTCAATTTGCCCCACACCGGCGATGGTGATGCTCACGCGTTGTCCGGCGTGTGCGAGAGGGCTGTTGGCAGCAATGCCAATGCTGAGAATGTCACCTGGATGCAAGGTCATGAACTCGGTGACATCGGCCAGCAACTGCGCGATGTTTCGTACGCGACCAGCTGTGTCGGTTTGCTGCACCACTTTGCCGTCAATTGCCACCGTCACGGCCAGTGCGTCAGGGTTGGCCACGTTCACGCGCGGCACAAATTCGCCCATGGGGCAAAACCCATCGCGGCATTTGAAACGCATGGACGGGCGGTAAAACGAGTCATGGGGCACGCTGATGTCGTTCATCACCACATACCCGGCCACGTGGTTCATGGCATCAGTTGCACTGACCTTGCATGCGGTGTGGCCGATGACCACGCCCAAGGTTGCACCCATTTGCAGTTCTGTGACATCGGCAGGCACTGCCACGGCGTCGCCGCCTTGCGCCCACGTGTTGCGCGGCTTGATGTACAAAATCGGCGCCTTGGGTGGCGCTTTGTACGGCACCTCGTTGACTTGATCACCCAAAGCCGCCAAGGCCTCGCGGTGGTTCAGCAATGTGCCGTAAACGGTGCCCCGTGTGGGCAGGTGAGAAAAGTTCCGCATGGTCAACTTTCTGGATCTTGGTATTTTGCTAATATGTTCGTGATTAGAACACTCACTTATTAGTGAGTCAATCTGTTTTTGATGGGCTTTTGCTGGTGTTATCCCTTAAGTTGATGAACTCCTGTGTGTGAACTCGTCTTGAAATTCGGTACAGTTCGAGCGTCCATCGATGCATTAAACCTATGAAAAGCCCGCTTCGGCATAAGAACTTGCCCCATCTCCTCCTTCAGTCACGAGAGGCTTTGATGAGTCGTTTTCGCCCCGTGCTCAATCAGCATGGCGTGACAGAACAGCAATGGCGCATTCTGCGGGTGTTGCTGGATGAAGATGGCTTGGAGCCGCGCCAACTGTGCGAGCGTTGTTTGATTTCTAGCCCCAGCATTGCCGGGGTGCTGATGCGCATGGAAGAGGCGGGGTGGATTCAGCGTGAGCGCATGGAGCACGACCAGCGCCGCGTGAAAGTGACCGTCACCGCCGCCACCAAAAAGCTGGGCAAAAGCATGGCCCCCATCATTGAACGCGAATACTTAGAGCTGGAAAACCAAGTGGGTGTCAAACAGTTGCAGCAGGTGTATGACGCGCTTGACACACTGCTCCAGAACTTGGGCCGGCCTGAAGAGGTGAGCGAGTGACTCAACCCATGATCGCGGAGATGCGCTCTGCAGCTGCGGTCAACACCTTGGTCACTCTTTTCTGATTCACTGGGTGTGGCAAGTACAACACGGCTAACGCGGCAGGCTGGCCACTACCCAAGTGCAGTGGAACCGCGATAGAGGCCACCCCTTTGAATACTTCGTTCTCACTCACTTCAAACGGTTGCAGTGGAAACTTCTTGGGGTTCAACAAGGACTGAATCACCTTGCCAGGCGCGCCTTGGCCGATGGCATGTCGACTGCCTGGTTTTTTGCCCAAAGTGGTTTCTAGATTTTGTGGTTCAGCACTGCTCAAGGTGACCGCATATTCACCGTCGTAAGTCACCAAGAACGCCGTCATTTCCAACGCCTCAGCAATGGCAGCCAGTTCAGGCGCAGCGGCTGAACGCAAATCTTTGGCCACGCCTCTGGCAAGGGTGGTCAGCTTAGGACCCAGCACGAGTCCGCCCGAGGTTGCACGCGCCACAAAACCAGACTGCTCCAATGTTTTGACCAATCGATAGGCCATCGAGCGATGAATAGCCAACTGTTGCGACAGCACTGCCACGCTGATAGGTTCGGGCGCGCCGCCGATGATCTCTAACGCAGCCAAGCCTCTGGCCAAGGTTTGAGACCCGCCATCTGCCTTGAGATCGGGTGCATTGACTTTTCTTGCTTGCATGATTTGACAGGCCTCGGTTAGACTAACTCACTATTTGAAATAGTGTTTCAATTATAGAGACATTTTAAAAAGTAAAACACCCACACAGGAGACACCTCATGCAGTTCCACCACCGCGGCTACGTTTCAGAAAATCCTCGCATCAAGCCCGCAGCAGGTCACGGCCTCAACCGCCCTGTCGACATCCCAGACGAGATGGATGTGCTCATCGTGGGCACAGGTCCAGCCGCCGTGACGGTGGCCGCTCAACTTGCACACTTCCCCAGCATCCAAGTGCGGGCCATTGAAAAGCGTGAAGGCCGCCTGACACAAGGGCAAGCCGACGGCATTCAAGCGCGCTCGGTCGAAACCTTCCAAGCCTTTGGTTTTGCCAACGCCATCGTGGACGAGGCCTACCGCAACGTCGAGATGTGTTTTTGGAAATCCGATGAAAAGCATCCCGAAAACATCGTGCGCGTCTCTCGCGTACCCGATGACGCTCACGGCGCCAGTGAGTTTCCGCACATCTATGTGAACCAATCGCGCGTGTTGGACTACTTCTTGGGTTGCGCAGAACAATCGCCCGGTCGCATCACACCCGATTACGGTGTTGATTTTCTTGACCTAGAAATTGACGACACCCACGAATACCCCGTGGCAGCACGCATCCAATACGTGGCAGGTCCACGCAAGGGCGAGGTGCGTACCGTGCGGGCCAAGTATTTGGTCGGTGGCGATGGCGCACGCAGCAATGTACGCGCCGCGCTTGGCCACAAGCTCGAAGGCGATGCCTCTTTGCACGCCTGGGGCGTGATTGATGTGCTGTGCAACACGGACTTTCCTGACTTTCAAGTCAAGTGTTCCATTCAGTCGCACAACGCAGGCAATATTTTGTTGATTCCCCGCGAGGGCGGGTACCTCTCACGTTTGTATGTGGACCTCGGCAACATCGATGAGAACGATGCCGGCGAAATTCGAAAAACCAGCCTAGACGAAATCATCCGCCGTGCCAATGCGATTCTGCACCCCTACACACTGGACGTGAAGAGCATTGCTTGGTGGTCGGTCTACGAAGTGGCACACCGCGTCACCACGGGTTTTGACAACGTGCCCGCCGATCGCGTTGGCCAGCAACACCCTCGCGCCTTCATCATGGGCGATGCGTGCCACACCCACTCGGCCAAAGCAGGGCAGGGCATGAATGTGTCTATTCAAGACGGTTGGAATCTCTCTTGGAAGCTGGCAGCCGTGCTGGAAGGCCGTGCACCGGCCACCCTGCTCGACACCTATTCGTCAGAGCGCCGTGTGATTGCACAAGACTTGATCAACTTCGACAAAGAGTGGTCCACCCTCATGGCGCGCCCGGTCGATGAGTGGGATGACCCACAAGACTTGGCGCGTTGGTATGAGAAAACCATCGAGTTCCCCATGGGCTTCATGACCCAGTATCCCAAGAACCAAATCGTGGCAGGTGCTGAGCACCAGCACTTGGCGGCGGGTTTTCCGATTGGCAAACGGTTCAAGTCCACGGAGGTGATTCGTCGCGCCGATAACCGTTGGCGTCACCTGGGTCACTTGCATGAGGCGGATGGTCGCTGGCGTGTGTATGTCTTCGCCGACAAAGAGGCCCCTGCCACGTCAGGCACACCCACTGCCGACTTCGCTCAATGGTGGCAACACGATGCCGCATCGCCGCGCGTGATCTACACGCCCCGTGATGGCGACACAGATGCCATCTTCGACACCAAGGTGATCTACCGACAGGACTACACCGAAGTAGAGCCCGGTGATGTGCCTGAGGCGTTCAAGCCCATTAAGACGCCATTTGGCCTCATCGATGTGAATCAAATTTTTGCATCAGGCCACGGTCGCGACATCTTCCGTGATCGCGATATTCATCAAGATGGCGCCATCGTGGTGGTACGTCCAGACCAATATGTGTCAGGCATCTTTCCGCTCAGTGCTCGAGAGGAATTGAAGACATTTTTTGCCCAGCACATGTTGCCGGCGAAGTAATTACTCGCCAAAGTTCAAAGGCAAACCCACATAGTTTTCAGCCATGGTGCGAGAGCCAGCTTCGCTGTGGATGAGGTAATCCAGTTCAGCTTCTTGGAACTTTTGACCAATTTCACCTTGATCAGGGAAGCGGTGCATCAAGCTGGTGAACCACCACGAGAAGCGCTCTGCTCGCCAAATGCGAGCCAAGCAACGGGTGGAGTAGTGGTCAATGCCTGCATGTGATTTTTCAACGCAAGCCTCAATGAGGGCGTCGGACAAATACTTCACATCCGTGGCGGCCAAATTCAAACCCTTCGCGCCAGTGGGCGGCACGATGTGGGCTGCGTCGCCAGCCAAGAACAAAGTGCCAAAACGCATGGGCTCAGTCACAAAGCTGCGCAGCGGTGCAATGCTCTTTTCAATGCTGGGGCCAGTGACCAAGTGCTCGCGAGCCTCTGGGTCTAGGCGGTTGCGCAACTCTGCCCAGAACGCGTCATCGCTCCACTGTTCGACTTTGTCGGTCAGAGGCACCTGCAAGTAATAACGGCTACGCGTGAGGCTGCGCTGTGAACACAAGGCAAAGCCGCGTGGGCTGTTGGCGTAAATCAGCTCTTCGTGCACGGGGGGTGTGTCTGACAAAACACCCAGCCAGCCAAAGGGATACACCTTCTCAAATTCTTGGATTGACTTTTTGGGAACGCTGGCACGGCACACGCCGTGGAAGCCATCGCAACCTGCAATGAAATCGCAATCGATGGTGTGCTTCTTGCCATCTTTGCTAAAGCTCACGCTGGGCTTGTCAGTGTCAAAGCCGTGAATTTGCACATCATCGGCTTCGTAAATCGTGGTCAAGCCTGCGGCATGACGTGCGTCCATCAAGTCACGGGTGACTTCGGTTTGGCCGTAGACCATTACTTTTTGACCGCCAGTGAGGCCAGCCAAATCGATGCGATGACGCGCACCTTTGAACAATAAATCAAAGCCCGTGTGCACCAAGCCTTCTTGGTTCATGCGTTGGTCAACGCCTGCTTGCGCCAACACGTCTAGGGTGACTTGTTCCAACACGCCTGCACGGATACGACCCAAAACATAGTCTGGGCTTTGACGTTCCAAAATCACGGCATCCACGCCTGCCTTGTGCAACAGCTGCCCCAACAACAAGCCCGATGGGCCTGCACCAACAATCACGACCTGTGTGCGCATGTCTCGAATCCTTATAAATAAAAGTGCAGCGAGATTAAAGCTGGCTTTGATCTGGCGCAAAGCCGAAATGGCAAAGATGCACGGTGATTAGAATGCTTGCACGATCATCGCGCAAACGACACCTATGGGAACTGAACTCAACAAAGCCGATTGGATTGAAGGCATGGCCCGCGGCATGGCTGTGTTGGAAAGTTTTGACACCGAGCGTCAACGGCTCAATGCGACATTGACCGCGCAGCGCACGGGCTTGACGCGAGCCGCTGCGCGTCGACATTTGCTCACACTGGCGCATTTGGGTTACCTGGAAACGGATGGTCAGTATTACTGGCTCTCAGCCAAAGTGCTGGGTTTTGCTGGTAGCTATTTGTCTGGCGCACGTTTGCCCCGTGCGGTACAGCCCACATTGCATCAGCTGAGCCTAGCCACGCAGCTGTCTTGCTCGGTCGCCGTCCTTCAAAACGATGCGGTGATCATCGTGGCGCGTGGCATCTGGCAGAAGCCAGATCTGTTGCCTGTCAAAGCGAGTCACAACGTTTTGGCGTACGGCTTACACGTAGGCACTCGTTTGCCCGCGCATGCCACGTCAACAGGACAGGTGTTGCTGGCGAATTTAAATAAGCAAGCACTTCAAGCCTGGATGACAAGCAACAGCTTGAGCCGCTTGACGCCACACACCGCAACTCAGGGGCGTGAACTCAAACGCAAACTCAACCAAGTGGCCAAGCAAGATTACAGCTTGGCCAGTCAGGAGCATGAACTGGGTGTTGACGCCTTGGCTGTTCCTTTGCGCAATGCCATAGGCGAGACGGTTGCGGCACTTAACCTGGTGCGCTCAGGCGCGAAGCCCCATGCCTCAGATTTGGTCGAGCGTTGGTTGCCCTTGTTGCAGCAGACGGCTCAGGCGCTCAGGCCTTTGATCTGAGGCTTTCAAAGTCGTCGCTTCACGTCTGGGGACCATACACCAGGCCTGAGGCCACCCCGCCAAACAAATCACCCTCAACCAAAGGCACACCTGCAAACTCTGTTTGCAAGGCTTGCTGAAATGTGCGCAGTGCCGAAGAGCCACCGGTGAGATAAATTGCATCTGGTTTGTCGTTGGTCAACTCGGCGCGTTTGACGCAGTCACGGGCGCAGGCCACCGTGTTGGTGAGCAAATGCGCCAAGTGCCTGTGTAGGTCATTTGGGCTGAGTGAGGCAGCCAAGCCGCCTTCAACATATGACAAATCGATGCGGTTTGCAGCATCGGTTTGTGAGCAACGAATCTTGGCTTGCTCCACATCGTGTGCCATGTGGTGACCGTAGCGCTCGGTCAATACGTGCATCAAGCGGTCATGCAAACGTACATCGGTGTAGTTGGTTTGCAGGGCTTTGGCTTGCGCTATGGCTTTGGGTTGGTATTGCCAGTTGATCAAGTGCCACGTGGACAAATCAAAGAACACACGGTTCGGCACTTCTCGGCCATCGGGGCCTAAGTGACCGTACCCCAACAAAGGCATGACTTGGCCTAGGCTGAGTTTTTGATCAAAGTCAGTGCCGCCAATGTGCACGCCTGTGGTGGCTAACACATCGTCCGTGCGGTTGGCTTGGTGCATGCGTTCGGGCCCCAGTCTCACCACAGTGAAGTCTGATGTGCCACCGCCAATGTCTGCCACCAGCGCGGTGGTTTCACGCTTCAGCCGTTGTTCATAGTCCAACGCGGCAGCGATGGGCTCAAACTGAAACGCGATGTCTTTGAAACCTACTGCTTCTGCGGCTTGGCGCAGAGAGGCTTCGGCTTGTGCGTCACGCACCGCATCGTCATCGACAAAGTGCACGGGGCGACCCATCACCACGCGTGTGGGAGCCTTGCCCAAGTGTTGCGTGGCTCGGTCGCGCAGGGCAGAGAGGTAGGTGGTGATGATGTCTGAGAAGTTGACCAATTGGTTATTGATGACCGTGGTTTCCATCAGCAACGGGCTGCCCAACAAGCTTTTGAGCGAGCGCATCAAGCGCCCCTCGGTACCTTCTAAGTAATGCGTGATGGCTTCGCGGCCAAAGTGGGTGCTGTTGTCTTCGGCGTTGTAAAACACCGCTGTGGGCATGGCCAAGGCATCACCCTCTAAGGGGATGAGTTGCGCTTGGCCTTGCGCGGGACGCCACGCCATGGCGGAGTTGGACGTGCCGAAGTCAATGCCCAAAATGCCCACGTTAGCTCACCAACCCCACATAAACGTTTTGCACATCGTCGTTGTCGTCAATGGCGGAGAGAAAGGCTTCGACTTCTTCTAAGGCTTCAGCACTCAAATTCGCTGGGTCCACCGGATTTTTAGGTTTGTAGCCGAGCTTGGCCGACAACACATTGAACCCGTGTGCGGGCAGGGCGCGGCTAACCAAATCTAAGTCTGTTGGATCGGTGATGAAAACAGAGGTGCCTTCGTCACCGGCTTCAAAGTCTTGCGCGCCTGCCTCGATAGCAGCTACTTCAGCATCGGCATCGGGGGCGGTAGGTTCTGCTTCAATCAAGCCAATGTGGTCAAAGTCCCATGACACCGAGCCTGATGTGCCCAGCTGACCTTTGCGAAACAGCACGCGCATTTCGGGCGCGGTGCGGTTGACGTTGTCGGTCAAGCATTCCACCATCACAGCCACTTGGTGTGGCGCGTAGCCTTCGTAAATCACGCGCTCGAACTGCACCGATTCACCAGTCAGGCCGGCCCCTTTTTTGATCGCACGGTCCAGCGTGTCTTTGGGCATAGACACTTTGCGGGCTTGCTCCATCACCATGCGCAAGCGTGCGTTGGCCGCTGGGTCTGCACCGTTGCGTGCGGCCACCATGATGTCTTTGGCGAGTTTGCCAAACATGCGGCCTTTGGCGTTGGCGGCTAAGTCTTTGCCTTTGGCTTTCCATTGAGCGCCCATGTGTGTGTTCCTTTGTGTTTTGTTTGTTTATGAGTCGGCACTGGCGCTCCAGCGCTCGTTCCATGCGTGTTCAATTTGGCGGCGGTCGCGCTTGGTGGGGCGACCGTGTTCAATGCTGTGCGCGGGTTCAAAGGCCAAGCGGTTTTGTTCGGCTTGTTTGGCGCGCAAGGCGATGCTCTCGGCGGTTTCTTCGTACAACTGTTGCGCTACGGGGGCGGGGCCGCGTGCGGCACTGATGCCTTTGACCACAATGGTTTTGGTGATGTTGCCTTGGCGCACCGTGAGCGTATCGCCTACCTTCACCTCACGCGCCGGCTTGACATCTTGCCCATTGATTTGCACGCGGTGTTTGGTGACTTCATCGCACGCGAGGCTGCGTGTTTTGTAAAACCGTGCGGCCCACAGCCACTTGTCGATGCGCAGGCTGTCCATCAGTGGTTGAACACGTCCAACACGCGCGTGAGGTCGTGGCCGGTGTAGGTGGGCTTGGGGCCGATGGCCTCGAACGGTAGGTGTTGGCGGTTCACCCACAGCGTGGTGTAACCGTACCAAGTGGCGCCCAAAGCGTCCCAACCGTTGCTCGACACAAACAAAACATCTTGTTTTTCAACGGGGAACGTTTGCTGCACCAAGCCATAGGCCTCAGGCGAGGTTTTGAACAAGCGAATCGGGTCGACCGAGATCACGTGGTCAATCAAATCGCTCATGCCCGCGCTGCTCACCGCCGTGTGCAGCATCTCAGGGCTGCCGTTGGACAAAATGGCCGTGGCAATGCCGCGTTCTTTCAGGCTTTGCAACACACCCACGTTTTCAGCAAAAGGCGTGAGCTTGGCGTATTGGCCCATCAAGGCGTCGATGTGTTCGGGCTTGGCGTCGAGCTTGAAGCGTTCTAACGTGTAGAGCAGGGCACTGCGTGTGATGTCCCAAAACGATTGGTAGTAGCGGCTGCCTTCTGCGCGGTGCGGGTCAGACATGGTGATGAGCCGTGTGTAGTCAATCTGCTTATCGCGCCACAACACCGAGATGGCTGCGCCTTGACCTGGGTACAACTGTTCGGCCAATGCGCCGAT
>JACCEA011977157.1_pt1 | contig 10092 bp, 6 predicted proteins | sample 7449851 | NCBI WGS metagenome assembly JACCEA01 (sample SAMN15323453, study PRJNA562643) | freshwater metagenome | isolation source: river surface water | place: USA:Blue River Watershed | collected 2017-08-18 | reverse complement strand
ATGATCGCGATGCAACTACCGCTGTGTTGTGGCGGGTGTGATACAGAGATTCTGGGCTTGATGGCGCTGCGCCCTCTCATAAACCGTTTCACGTTCTTGTGGCGCAGCAATCAAACATAGATATTGCAGTAGATAATATTATATAGATGCAATGCAATGCATTTTGCTACTTGTTTCGTGGTGTGGAACCTTGATTGGTTGACCTGAACGTTAACAAAATGTTTTCGCCTATGGGAAAGAAAAAGATTCTCCTCCAACAAAAGTTTGGAGGAAGTCCACCAAGATCACCTTCACCAAATCGCGGAGGTAGATCGATATCTCCTTCAGTGCAAGCAATACCGCCGGAAGGCGACCTACTAGAGTTGAGAAAAAAACTGAAAATTTTGGCGCCAACGAGTCAAGTGGCAGCGTCATCCAAATTGGAGACAGCTTTGTCGGATGTTGGTACGCTTGGTGTTGCAATACGAAAGATTCTTGAAGCAACGGCCAGATACAGATCAGATCGCGATGGAGTCATGTTGAAAGCATTTGAGTCCAAAACTTTGAGCTATGATTTCTTCAGAAGCAATTTGCAGTCGGTGTTTTGGATAACTTTTAGTGACGAAGAATTCAAATCAGTCATTGAATATTTTGATCCTACGCATGCCGGAATCGTTGATGGATACAGTTTTATGAAAGCCTTTGTGCGCTTAAGTGGTATTCGAAAGGATAGAGAGTCTTTAGAAGTCCGCGAAAAACAGGAAGCTTATGAACAATCACTGAAGAGCGAAGAGGAAAGGGCACTATTGGCAAAAAACAAAAAATTGGAACAAGGTATTGATTATAATTATACCCCCGAAATTCGTTTGGCAGCGTTGAAAAAATTAGAAATTGCTGCTACTAAGTTTGATCCAGGTCACCCGAGTGCCCCCAGCACCAGAGCATTCAATATTAATTTTGTCAAGCCTGCTACTTTCAGGTTCGTTTCTCGACGTTGCTGTCTCCTTGTTGTTAATTATTCGTGCACTATAGAGAAATGTTAAAGTTGACATTAAATCTAAAGGTTGATCCAAAGGAACTCGGAGCAATTGTCAAAGAATTTCGCGAAGATGTTGAAAATGATATTCCATGCAGTGAATTTTTAAAATATTTTTTAAGACTTGGAATTGACGGACGTGATAATCAGCGCCAAGAACAACGAAAAAAGCAAGAACTTTTGGATCAGCAAGCTGCTGAGGAGCGACAAAAGAAGATTACTGAGACTTCAAAAAAATTGAAAACCCATGTGGACTACAACTACACTGAAGAGGATGAGAGAAAGGCGAACGATAAATTGCGAATGGCGAGTGAAAAGTATGATAAATCGGCTCCTGGTTGTGTGGCGTTGGATGGCTTCGAATGTGATGAACTTTCGCCGCTTGACTTTAAAGAGCTTGTGCGGCGCGTATTCAACCTTCCACTTACTGCGACGGAACTTGGATTTATCATTCAAAAATATGACGTCAAAAAAACAGGCAGTGTACATTGTAAAACTTTTATTATTGATTTTCTTGCATTGGGTTATGAAGCTCGCCATGAAAGCCACCTTAAACAACTTGAAAAGCAGCGGAAAATGAATGAAGAGGCAGAAAAAGAACATCTTGCAAAGATGAAAGCTGTCCAAAAAAGTGAAAAGGTAGCCTTTAGCCGAAACTTTAGTGAAGCAGACTTGCAGTCTGCGTTGAAGAAGCTAACTGATGCGGCAGTGTTTTTTGACAAAGAGAGGAGTGGAGGTTTTAAATCTTTTGAAGTCAAATCGGTGGATTTGCTTCAATTTAAGCGTGGTTTGAAGCGCACATTTAATATTGATTACACCGCTCAAGAAATGGGGGCTATTTGGAATCACCTGCCTAAAACCAATCAGGACGAAGTGATCTGTCACGATTTATTGAATATATTTATTGGACTGGGCGCAGCCGAGCGCGATCGTTTTCGATTAGAACAGATTGAGAAACAGCGGGAGGCTAATCGTGCTATGCAAGAAGAGCACGAAAGGAAGATCCAAAGTCAGCAGTCTAAGATATTGTATGAAGTAGAATACGAGTTCGATGAGGAAGAGTTGCAGTCTGCAGTAGAAAAAATGACTATCGCAGCTAAAAATGTAAGTACCGGTAAAATAATGTAATGCTTGTTTTCGAATTATTAATTATTATTTAAGTATGATCCCAGTCATCCTGCTGCCCTCAGTTTACAGGGTTTTGAAGTGAAAAGCATAGATGGTCCTCAATTTAAGGAATTAGTTAGGAGAACATTTCAATTAAACCTTGCCCCACGTGAGGTGGGTGCGTTATTCAAATTCTTCAGTGATCGGACACCTTACGGAAAATCGAAGCCACCTTTTGATAAGGTAATTCGACATTTTTTAGTTTCTTCCTACAGCTCCTAAGTATGTTTTAATAGATTGATTGCGGTGGATTTATCACATATTTCTTGCAGTTAGGAATATCAGAAAGAGCTAAAATTCATTCTGAACAACTTGAGCGACAGCGACAAGAAGATAGAGAACGAGCGGAAGAGCACATGCGGAAGGTTCTAGAAACGGCGAACCGTCAGACTTACAAAGTTGATTTCTCTTATGGTGATATCGATAAAGAGTCTATTCAAGAAAAATTAAATATTGCTGCTGAAAAATTTGATAAGAACCATCCTGCTGCACCTAGTTTGGAGGCATTTGATGCTGCCTTCATGATGCCTGGTGTGTTTCGAGAAAACATCAAAAGCATTTTTGGGATCAAAGCAACTCCAAAAGAAATCGGTTACTTATTGGAATTATATGACAAAGATAAATCTGGTAGAATCGCTACCAGAGAATTTCTTATTAAATTCTTTGCATTGGGAAATGAAATTCGAGATTCTAAAAAACGCGCAACTCTAATTCAACAACGCGAAGCCCTGAAAGCAGCAAAAGTTGAGCAAGAGATGAAATTGATTCAGTTAGTAGAAAAATCAGATTACCAAGTTGATCGAAATTATACTTCTGAAGATTATCGAGAAGCATTGCGAAGAATGACAATCGCTTCTGAAAAATATGACAAGGCTCATCCCTCAGCGCCTAATCTCGATGGCTTCACAGGAGGTCCATTATCGGCCGGAGCGTTTCGAGAGTTGATGAAACGTGCGTTTCAGATATATTTGACTCCCAAGGAAGTTGCTTCCATTCTTGACAAGAATCGCACTGATAACAATGCAGAAATGATTGATGGTAAAAAATTCTTGATTATGTTTATGAAATTAGGACAAGAAGCAAGAGCAAGACGTCGAACCGCTCAATTGATTGAACAAAGGAAATTTCAAATGGATCAAATCCAAGAGCAGGAGCGCAAGCTCCGCATGGCATTGCGAAAAGTTGAGTTGGAAATTGATGGTGATTATACTGATACGGATCGACAGAATGCACTAAATAAGATCATTCAAGCAGCATCATTGTACGATAAAAATGCTCCTGGTTGTGTTTCGTTGGATTCTTTTAATTCCAAATATTTTACACCTGGAGTTTTTCGAGAAACAATAAAAAGGACGTTCAACATTCTCTTGACTCCCAATGAATTGGCGGCTATGATAGCTGAATTTGACAATGGTTCTGGCAATGTGGATACTCAGAAATTTCTAGTTAATTTCATCAAAATGGGACAAGATGAACGTGAGAAACGAAAGTTGATGCAGTTGGAAAAACAGCGTAATGAGAACGCCGTTCGGGAAAAAGTTGCAGAAGAGAAGAAACGGGCTGCGGACTCCAAAAATGACTTGAAGGTGAATTTCCAGTATTCTGACAAAGATAAGGATGAAGCCTTTCGAAAGTTGGCTGTTGCTGCGAAAAAATTTGATAAAGCCCATCCGGCGGCAATGTCTTTGGATGGCTTCGAAGAAAAAACGTTGAAACCACACGTTTTCAGAGAAATGCTGAAAAGAACATTCGGATTTGTGGCTTCTCCTGCAGAACTCGGAGCCATTATTCATTACTTTGAACACAACAATAGTGGTGAAGTCTCCAGTAAAAAGTTTTTGATTCATTTTATCAAGTTGGGCATTGCAGAGCGCGATGCGGAACATAAAGAGTCCCTTCGGAAACTTTCTGAGGATGCCGAATTGCGTGAGCGATACCATGTTGAAAAAATGGCTGCGCAATGGGCTAAGGCGGAAATGAATATAACCTTTGATTTTACAGAGGACGAGCGACTGGCTGCATTAGAAAAACTGACGGTAGCCTCCAGTAAATTTGATCCGGCTAGTCCTGGTCCGATGGGATTGACAGGTTTTCAAGCAAAGGTTTTATCTCCAACTATATTCCGAGAAATGTTAAAGCGTTGTTTCAATTTGATTTTGTCCAATGGAGAGCTTGCAGCGTTAATCGCTGAGTTTGAAGACAAAAATCAATTCGCTGGAAAGCACATGATTAATTGCCATGAATTTCTTATCAAGTTTAATAGTTTGGGATTTGAGAAGCGCAGTGAATTTCGACTGACTCAACTGGAAAAGCAAAGAAAGCTGGATGCAGCGTATGTTGAGGAGATGAAGCAGAAGCAGTTGGCATTGGACACTAAAAAGGATATTAATATTGGTGGCGTTAATTTTACTGATGCCGATTTCCAATCGGCATTGGAAAAAATTCGAGTTTTGGCGTCAAATTATGATCGATCTCATCCTTCTGCACCCAGCCTGAAAGGATTTACAGGGACAGATATGAAACCAAATGAATTTAAAGACATGTTGATGCGCACGTTCCATCAAGCTGTGACTTTAGAGGAGCTTGCTGCATTGGTTGCTTTCTTCCCCGCCGATGTAGCTCCATCGAAAAGCTCAAAAGGTGGTGATGAATCGCGATCTCGGTCCAGATCGAGGTCGAGATCTCCGTCAGCCGTAATCGGTGGCCCACGAATAAATAATAAGGAATTTCTGAATTATTTTAATAAGATCCAACGTGATGAGCAAAGTAAACGGCACTACGAGCGAATAAAAAGGGAAAGAGATGCCGCTCAACGAGAAAAAGAAAGGAAAAAATCAATGGAAGACGAAATTCGGGATGACCTGATTAGGAAGCTTCAATTTACCCTTGATGATGAAAACACATGTGTGGAAAAAATAAAGACGGCGGCGAAAGAGTTTGCAATTGATAGTGCCCCGTACATCGATAGATTGCAAGGGTTCAAAGGTCCAGCTTTACCTCCCGATAAATTTCGGGAATTGATTTACAATATTTTTGCTGTGCGATTCACTTTCCCTGAATTAGGAGTGTTGTTGAGTATTCTGGACTACAGCAACTTGCGTGTATTTGATGGGCCAAGATTTTTAAATTTTTTCTACAAGATAAGTCGATTGGAAGAAAAGTACATGTTGGGTGAGGCGGATGAGCCAGTGACCATAGAAACATTGCGACATGTAGGCAGTAGACCATCCCATGATTCCGTTTCTAGAAGCCCTGATCTAAAATCATCTTCCATGAAGTCGATGAAAAGTAGCTCTTTTTCCGGAAATAGTTCGATGAACTCTGCTCATCATTCACGGGGTCAAACATCGCAGTCCGTTGCGTCTAGCGTTGGGAAGCCGCGACCATCCAATGGGAAGGATAATGATAATTTCGATTATTCAATTTTCCCAATGGTAGATTTTAATGATATTGTCCCTTATGGTCACCGTGGTGATGGCTCCGATCCTCGGCACTTTAATCGCTCCACGCTACAGCAAAGTTGGCTACTACCATCGGTAGCATCCCTGGATCACAATAAGATTGGTGAAGAGTTTTCTTTCTACGATGAGAACTTTCACAATGCAGCTTCTAATCGGGATCAAGAAAGATTGGTTACAGCGGGTACCAAAATTCGCGATCATTTGCGATTGCTGTTCCACACAGATAAATTGGATGATACTGATGCTTTTACAACTATGACGGGAGATAATCCAGACGAAAAGACTCAGCTATCTGGAAGAGATGATATAAATTTTCGGAGTCCTGCTCAAGTGATTGAAGCAATTGAAAATCTTGAAAAGATGCGTATTTCTGTTCAAACGGCCCCTGATCATCGAGGAGATCGAGATAATTTGTCAGCAAGGAGTGGTAATCCCAAGCTTCACAAGATTCCCAAATTGAAATCTTCCCCGTTTATTGTAATTGCTACAAATCATGATCCAATTTCTGTTAGTAAAACTGACGATACAATCAATGATGAAGATTCCATCACTACATTGACTGATCAACCTAGCGTAGATTTGATTACCATGACAACAGAGCAGGATAAAGGAGATAATAATGGACAGAGCTTGAAGTTTGCTGTCACTGGCAAGCTAGACACTTATAAGTCCGGACCATCAGAAGCTGTGGAATCAGAATATCTGCGTTCCCTCTTTTCATCCTTGTCTACAATGACAGATGTCACTCAGAAAAAAGTCCCCTCTTATGCAAAGGATCCTATCTCTCAATTACTTCGGGTACAAAAGCATTTTCATCAGTCTCCCATGGCCGCGATGGCTGCGAGGCAAATAGACTCCAATCGAAAATATAGAACAAAGAAGATTCCAAAAGGAGGGTTAGCACCTATTGAGACAATGAAGGTTCGAGAAGACAATAAACAAGATAATATCAGGAAGTCGAATAAAAATGATGGAGGTTTTTTTTTCCCTGTATTACTTTCCAGTGATATTGCTAAATACAACGAAAATGTGGAAGAGTTGCCGAATAATGTTGCAGAAGAAAAGGGAAAAGAACAAAACAGTAATGTACCTAATATTGAAATATCAGGAGTTGATTCGACGATTGTTGCGAATTATGATATGACTTTTCTAAAGAGACTTTTGTCGTCCAGTGAGAGTTGAGATATTAGGCAAACTATTCTTTTATGTAAATACTGTTATATTAACAAGCTTAGTAGTATCTTAGTTGATGTTGGTACTTCTGCCTCTTATTTTCCTAATAAGGCGCCTTTTATATAGAAGTAATAATATTAAGCGCAAAATTTTGTTTCTTCCAAAAAGTTAGATTTTGCTGGTTTTACATTGCAATTTGTGTTATTATTAATGTCCCATATCCTGCTGCACCAATACAATGAGACACATACACGCCACTACAATATTCATATCGTTAGAATCATTTGCTCATTGCTAGAATGTTGGCTCGTAGTATCCTTAAACAAGGAACCAAGCAATTTTTCCGTTTTGAGAGGGCTGCCCTCTCAACAGTGCAGGATAGCACCATAAAGTTGACTTTTGTTGACAGAGAGGTACGAATAACTATATGAGCACTTCCTCATCGTTCTACCTTTGAATATTGAACTTGTATGATCTGATTTTCCCATTTTTATCTGCCAGGGAAATCGCGCGACTGTCCCTGCCAGAATTGGTAAGACATTGTTGGAGGCCGCTCAAAGACATAAGGTAGACATTGAAGGTCCCTGTGGTGGAGGAGGAGCACCAACTGATATTCAACGTACCGAGAAATGGAATGAGACAACATTTGGTGAAGGCCCAACTTGCTTTTTTTGCCATGTCCAAATTCCATCACAATATCATCATTTGTTGCCTCAAGAATCCACTGTAGAAGCCGATGGTCTAAAGTCGGTATGGGAAGAAGAGTATACTTCCACCTCGAGATTAGCTTGTCAAATAACATTAGAGAAAAAACATGATGGTATGATCGTATTTGTTCCTGACGCACCTCCAACCAACATCCTCTAATACGAAGGTCAAACAATCGCAGAAACATTGGTGTGGTATAATATTGTTTGTTAAGGCATCATCAAAAATATGATGACTCAAAATGTGACGTGAAGGGTTTTTTGTTGTAATTAGAGATTAAAAATCATGGGTTACCTTCAATGATTCAGTTTTAAAGACACTTTGATGACTTCAAATGAGGTGGTCACCAAATTGATTATTTTGTTGAGACATAGCTACTTTTTTACAGAATCTCTAACTGCCACACTCCCACGTAAATCTCCAACAAACAGGTACAAAACAAAAGCAACAAAATGAACAAAACTTTCAAACTGAACCATATTTGGTTGTGCTAGTGGATATATGTTTTGGTTTGGTTTCAATACCTCGTTTACTAAATTCTAATTCTTGACCAGACAACTTGGAATATGATCCTTTTCTTATGCTGTGCTTTGACGACTCATGATAAGCTAGTAAATCCGTTCGATTCCTCCAATCTTGATAACTAAAATACCAAGTTGTTGCGATCGACAGTGCCATGAAATAGTTCAAATACAACCAGTAACCAGGATCGCAAATGTCGTTTTCAGCCTCCAAATGACAACTACCCGCCATCACTTGTGCTAATGGATATTGCACAAGACTTAGCACACCACCAATAACAAACATTATACCAGCTAAAACACCGAAGTACTTGAAACCAAGTACGTCCGCTAAAAATGCAAAAACAAAAGTGTAAAAGAATGTTCTGTACACAGCGTAGAAAATGAATGAAAATTTCAACGCCAAGCGATTTTGAAGCAAAAGCAAAAACGACCAAACAAACCCACACAATATTGTTATTGCTGAAGTTGCAGGAAATCCGGAAATGTCCATCAATGCTCCTGCAAGAGGGATAGTACCGGCTCCACATGTTATAGCCAAAGTAAATAAACGCGCATACACCGAAAGTTCCTCGGTACCAATCCCACCATCCTTCTGTTGTACATCAAAAGTTCCTATATAAAAATTTAACCAGAAAGAGTTGACCAAGAAAAAGAATGTTAAGTGAATGAATTCCGGCGAACGAATCTTTGAAAAACGGGTGAAAAACGATCAATAACGGTCCATGCAACTTACTTGCTCGATCAGCGGAGCCTCTTTTAAGACCTTAAAAAGCGACGGAGCAGGCAAATTGTCATTTCGTGCTTGCTGCGTCGTGTCCATCATTGGGAGCTGGTCATGGTGAACAAAAACTGAAGGTTGGCGAATTTTCCCGACTGGAACAAACAACTGCTCTGCTTCTTCGTGTGAGATGTGAGCTTCTTTTTCATATATTTCCACCTCTTCCTCAAAATGATATGGGCTATCCGGCCAGAGTAAAAGAGCAACTACGCCATTTGTAAGACAAACAAAGCAATACCCAAGAAAAAGCTTTTGATAAGGAACTTGATAATTTTCCCATACATAATCAAAAATTAAGAAGATCACGAACGAGAGCTGGAAGCACCCAGTAATGCAAGCAGTAGCGGTGGCTTTCCATAAAGGAAACAAATTCGATAAGTGAATAATTGCAGTCTGGACTCCGGGGCCTCCAAATGCAATGAGACTTGTGGCCGGGATAAAGAGGCGAAGATTGCTGGCATCTGATATTGAAAATAAGAAGCACCCTAACGCTACAAGAAAAATAGAAAGCAAAGAACAAACTCGAGGTCCGTAATGGTCAAGGACAAATCCAAGCAGCAATGGACCGATGAAACTAAAGAATGTCCCAACGACGAACATCATCTGTGCGATTGTAAATAAGACCAGTAAACAAAGAGAATTCGAGAAACTCACGTGGACATATTCTCCGGTCAATCCAGCACCCCCAGTTTTCCTGCTACCAACCAACATGGTTCCACTTATAGATGCCCATCCTAAAATTATCGTTACGATATGGAACTTTAGCTGCAGTGATACTAACCAAAGAGGATTCCACCCAGAGTCATGTTCTGAATGCATGCCAATATAATGTTCAAATACCGATATCCCAAAGAAAAATGATCGTGCATTTTGCGAGTGCGAGCAACTGTTTATTTGATGTTGAGAAGCTAATTTTATTGTTTTGTGGCGTCCTACACTGTGAAGCAATAACACCAACACTTTTCCATTCAATGAAAAGGTTGATGCTTTGAACTAAATATAGTGCAGCCTGGAGAGATAAATTTTGTAATATCCCATGGGATACAATAAAGCGCTAAATACCTTTACTATACGATACTTGACATAAATTGGGATTTAGCGTGATAAACTTTTGTCACACACCACACACATGTTCCGTGTTCCTTTTTTAAAATTGTGTAAAAAGATTGTGGTCTGCCTAATTAAGCATCTTTGCTGGCACGTTTTTACCATGGGGGGGGGGGGGAGAATTTTTTATTGTTTTAAAGTTAAAATTTTTTTTTTTTT
>JACCEA012167561.1_pt1 | contig 10093 bp, 7 predicted proteins | sample 7449851 | NCBI WGS metagenome assembly JACCEA01 (sample SAMN15323453, study PRJNA562643) | freshwater metagenome | isolation source: river surface water | place: USA:Blue River Watershed | collected 2017-08-18 | reverse complement strand
CTCTGGATGTATAATAATGTGAGACCACATATGAGCTTGGGAGGTGTGCCACCAGTATTTAAGAAATAATTATTTAAGCTGTAAAGAATCTATACTTTTAGACTGCTTTAAAAATGGGAGGATTACCGCTTATTACCACCTCTATTGTGCTATGTATTCTAGGTTGTTATACTCATTAGCTGGTAAAATTATCTGGCAAATCTATTTTGAAAAGCGTGCGTTAAATGCCTGCCTAACCAATTTAATAAGAGGTAATGCTTCAATTTCCTGAATGATGATATTTTGTGCAGTCTTACGAACTGTATCATTTAATTGTGGCAACAAATTTATCGAGTCTGGGTATGCTAAGTTCAGATTATTCCATACTTGATAAAGCATTATGTCTATTGGACTAAGCTCTTTTGACGAACTAAGTTTCGCGTATTCTTTCTCAAGTGTTTGCAATCTGGCAATAACTAACTCGCGTTTGGCATTTAATTCCCCTTCTGTGCATGAAATTGCGCCCAATGCGATAAAGAGTAGTTCACGAGCATTTGGTATAATTGAGGTTGCAAGACTTTGGCATAACGCTCTGATTTTTGCTCTTTCATTCAAGTCTGTTGGTAACATGGATGAGTCGGGAAATTTTTCTTCAAGATATTCAAAAATTGCAAAAGACTCATATAAATTAACTCCTTCATCAGTAATCAACAACGGAACTTGTCCAAACGGGTGTAATTTTAAGTATTCTGGTTCTTTCTGTTTTTTTGTACCAAGATCTACAAAAATATACTCAAAGTCAACTTTTTTATAAATTAAGGCTGAATGGATTAGATAACTAAATGGAGAGATTGGCGTTCCGTATAGTTTGTATTTATTTGGCATTAGTATTTTCCTTAACCGTTTTAGTAATGTAGCTATTTTCCCATATTTACTTAATCTATGTTCGGCTAAACGCTCTAACTATTTTGAACTATTTTATTTTGTCATTATTGATTTAATTAAGTAAAAATATAGCTACTCTTTATCATAGCGGAAAAAATCACTATTTGGTGTGAACCAAAGACTAATTAAAGACAAGTAGCTAAAAACCACAATAATCATGGATGGAATGTATAAATTATTAAATTGATGGATTAAGTAAGTTGACAGATAAACCGAAACTCCAGAGAATAGTCCAAATGAAAAGTCATAAACAATCGTAATCCCACTTAATTTACAACTTGTTGGGAAAATGCTATAGATTAAATTGAGAATCTTGGACATCATTAGTCCTAAACCAAGCATACAGAGACATTCTAAAATAGCAATTGTATAAAAATTATTGTTTATATATGATTTAAATAAGAAATAGAGCATTATTTTAATTAATATTCCCATAGTTAAATGCAGTCTTTTACCGAGTTTACTATGATAAATTCCACCGATAATTAATCCTAAAATCCCACAAACAAAAAGTGAAATTTGTAATAATAAAACTTCCTTTTCTGGATAATTTAAATAGTGTTCCAAATAAAAAGGCATTGCGGTAGTGAAAAATGCGTTTAAGCTGGTAATAAAGGTTAAAAAACAGGTAAAGCGCAAAATTACCAACCAATGGCGATGTAAAGTATTGCGCCATGAGTGTCCTAAATTTATTGTCAAGCTATTCAATTGAAAGTTCACCCACAGCGACTTGGTGAAAAATAACCATAATGCTACGATTACAAATCCAAGTGGTGCAATCTGAAAAAACCAAAAATCATTAGTTGAATCATGTAGAATGAGGCTAAATTTAACTAAGATACTGGCAGTGAAAATAGCAATAAAATAGAGATTACCTAAAATGATTTTACGGGTGGTATTTGGTTGTTTTTGATTTAAAAGACTAAGGATTATCTGTGGGAATACGCCACCGAGGATACACCCAACTAGTATAAAATTACACAGCAGTATTACAATGCCAAATTTAAGGCTAAATAAATTAATCAAATTGATTATAGCGAAATTATACAGTGCATAAAATAACACAAAATAGGGTAAAAGCAGGTTTTTGCTTTTCAACTGTAACTTGTTACATAACCAGCCACCAAGCGGGCGAAAAAAGAAATGTAGTGCATTAATAAAAGAAATTGATAAAAATAAATTAGTTTTATGCTCTGTTGAACTAAATATATGATCCATGACTTTATAAAATGCCAATGCGTTATAGTAACCCATAACTGTAATCATAAATACCAGTAAAATTAGGATAAATTTATTAGAATTTAACATAGTAATACCATAAAAAAATAGTAAGCTGGATTTTACTATATACGCGTTAGAGTGATCGGTAAATCCTTATCTAATTAGATTGTATGTAAATAATAACCTAATTAACTTATCCTAGCAATTAATGAATAGTTAGGTAATCAGTCCTTTTAAGTATTATCTTATGAATTCTAAGCGGTTTTATTATAAATACTCTCATAGTTTGTTAAAATATTGTTTTATGGTTATTAAATAATATACTCATAGTATTTGATTTTTGGGCGCGAAGGACTGATGAAAAACGCGATTCAGTGTAGCTAGAACTACATGATAGTCTTTTTTGAAATCTGACAAAGTCCAAGATTCAAAGGCAAAGGATATATAAGTTGGCAAAATAGAGGGGTAATATTAACATGCTTAAAAATCAGATACATAACATAGCTATAATTAGTATTTTGGCGAGTATGTTTGTCGTTACATCATGCAGTAGCGGTGGCGGTAATTCATCTCAGACTAACAACCCCATTTATGCTACTATTAGTGTACCAGCTACCACCTATGCTGATGCTAAATCGTCTAAATTTGCAGTTTACACTAGCGCAGGTAATGGTAAAAATACTTTAACTGAGATTGATACAGGTTCCGATTTGTATGTAATTGAGTCAAGCTACGCGGGGAGCAGTATTTACTATACTGGTGAAAGTATTACGCTGGCATACGATCATGGAACGATTAAACGAAGTGGTTTAGTTGGCTATACTTCAGTCAGCTTCTTGTCTGAAAATGGTGCAACGTTGATTAGTACCGCCAGCAACCAAGTACCCGTAGTGGTAGTTCCCGATGGTGTAATCAGTAATGTTGAAAGCCAAAATCATGCGATTATGGGGATGAGGATGGATGGAAATGTTTCGGTAAGATTATTTTTACCATATCCGTATAATCAAATGTTCATCATGAATATGCCTGAACGCCAATTGGTGTTTGGTAATTTCACTAGTCAGCAAATGAGTGGTTTTGGAATGGTTCAAGCACCAGAAAGTGCATGTGATCATTATACTGTATCTTCGTCATCAAATAACTTATGCTGGAATGATATGCATCTACCAGTAAAATATACTGCGACCAAGGATGGAACACAGATCGAGTCCACATTTAATTCTTTATTTGATAGTGGGGCAAGTAGTAGTTTTCAATTTAAACCGCTCCCAGATTGGCTAGTGGTCAGTGACACGAATAAAGTAAAAAATCCAGTTGCTGCTACCATTATGACAACTCAAGGTTCAATGGCGCTACAATTAACAGATCCTACTTCAGCATTCGCAAATGAATCTAATGGTGGAATTGTAAATGTTGGTAATAATATCTTTAATTTTTATCAAGTACTCTACAATCAAGTTAACGGGCAGGTTGGTTTGAAAAAAGTTGCGAATCCTGAAACTACGACCGTTCCATTAGTCTATAATTTACAAGGTCAGTCTATGGGCTTACATATGCCATTGATGGTCGGTAATAATTTACTTTACGCTGGAGTTGATACTGGCTCGGTTGGTTTGCGCGTTTTAGAGAGCGCTATTACTGATAAAGCTGGGATTACCATCACTTCAGAATCTGAGAGTTATAGTTATCAAGATGGGGTAAGCCTTACAGGCTTAGTTGCAACTGCACCAGTAACAATTGGTGGCGTAACTGAAAATATCAAATTTATGGTAATTACCAATGTTAGCTGTTTACCACAGATTCCAAATTGTCCAAAGAATGCATTTACCGCCAGTGGTCGTGCTGGGTTAATGGGCGTTAGTCTGTATATTGGTGGAAGCACTCATGGGGTGTGGAATCCATTATCACAGTTGCCTGGTGCACTTGCCAATGGCTTTTATCTGGATGGTAATCGCTCTCACCCCGGATTAACGATTGGTTTGAGTTCTGATAAGATATCTGGGTTTGATTATGTTGATTTACAGCCAATCTCTCAACCAGAATCTAATCCAGCGCCTTATTTGTTATGGAATGTTAATTTGCCAGCAACAGTAGAATACCCATCTAAAGATGGAACCGTGGCGCTTAGCCAAACTGGTTCGGTATTGTACGATACTGGAACTGCGGCTTATACCATCTATAATGTTGGACAGCAAGAACAGGGGACGTTTCCCAGTCATACGAGAATTACGCAGAAACAGAAACTTAATGGCAACACTAGATTTGATTGGTCTTTCAATACTGGGGATGAGTATTACATTGACTCGGCAGTCAAAGTTGCAGAATCCTTTCCTTTGATTGTTAATACTGGTAATATTCCATTTATTAGCTATGATATTTTGTACAATGTTGAGAGTGGAAAGATGGGCTTTAGAATACATTAATATAAGAATTGTATTGGCTATTTTTAGTAGCCAGATATCTGTAAAATAAATATCTGGCTATGGCTCCCACAATGTAAGCTGGCTTTATATTAATATAATCAACAAAATTGGTGATTGTATTATTATGAATAATTCTGTAAAATCAGGTCTGTAAATATTTCTAACTTAGCTTTTTAATTTAAAAACAGGATTTATTATGTTACAGACAATTGTGAAAGTATTTGAAGCTTATATTGCGCTTGTGATACAAGTATCTGAAATGGAGTCTCAGTCTTGGATTATGTCAAAAAGATAGATTCAGGATAATAAAAAAGTGAGAGCATGATGCTCTCACTTTTTTATTTGCGGGCAAAAGCTTGCTGTACCGCTTTGATATCGGCAGGGACTTCAACTACTTGAGCTGGTTTTGCCAAAATAGCTTGCAATTGCTCAGCAACAGGAAGAACTGTGCCAGTAATTGGTTCAATAATGGTTTCAAATTTGCATGGGTCTGCGGTCGCTGCAATTATCCACGGTGCAGCGCTTAATTCTTTGCGCGCAAAATAGCCAGTTGCAGTGTGTGGACACACTACATAATTAAACTGCTGATTTACTTCATTGATGATTTGACGGATTTGCTCATCATTAACGCTAAAGGCAGATACATTTGCTTTGAAATTATCTAAAGTATTATATAAATGACTTAGACGCTCAAAATTACTTGGGTTACCAACGTCCATCGCATTGGCAATCGTTGCAACACTGGCTTTGGGTTCAAATTTACCATTACTGATATAATCAGAAATAACGCGGTTAGCATTGGTCGCTAATACGATTTCACGAATAGGGAAACCCATCGTTTTAGCCCAGTATGCGGCAGTTGAATTACCAACATTACCAGTTGGAATTACATAACCAGCTTGCTCTTTGTTAGCCAGATAAAACTGCCAGCTAGTATAAGCATAGTAAGTTAATTGTGGCAATAGACGTGCGATGTTGATACTGTTCGCGCTACTTAAATGTGCCTGAGATGTCCACCATTCATCGCTAAATGCTTGCTTAACGATTTTTTGGCAATCATCAAATGTACCTTCAACTGCTAATGCGCAAATATTGTCACCCCAACAAGTAATTTGTTGTTCCTGACGTTTGGAGATCTGACCTTTAGGGAACATCACCACTACATCAACGTTGGGTTTTTGATGAAAGGCACTAGCTACTGCTGAACCAGTATCGCCAGAGGTCGCAACTATAATCGTGGTCTTCCGGTTTTTAGATAGACGGCTCATGCATTCAGCCAAAAAGCGTGCTCCAAAATCTTTAAATGACAAAGTTGGACCATGAAATAATTCCATGATTGAAGTATTGTCATTAAGTGGACGAACTACCAATGGGAAGTTAAAAGCATTTTTACAAATATCAGCTAATTGTGACTCAAGCTCATCACCTTTGAAATAATCAGCCAAAATTGTGGCAGCGAATTGTGGATAGCTAAGTTTAGGGTCAAGTTTTGCCCAGTCGATTTGTGGGAATTGTTGAGGGACAAATAAACCACCATCTTCAGCTAATCCTTGCAAAATCGCTTGACTAACTGTTTTGGTATTATTTTTGTCGCGAGTACTATAAAATAACATATTATTATATTCCTGTTTTCAGTATAAATTAATTCAAGATCAAAGGGTATAAGCACCGTTAGGATTGATCGGGGAAATCCAATGATCAGCGTTAACCTGATGTTGTTTAAATGCAGTAAGCATAGCTTGTGCAACTGATTCGGCACCAGTTTTACTTTCACAGAAAGCTAGTAAGCTTGGACCAGAACCAGACAAGGTGGCACTAATTGCACCAGCATCAATTGCTGCTTGTTTAACATCATAATAGCCAGTTACTAAAGCTGCGCGTTGCGGTTCAATGATTAAATCCTGCATTGAACGACGTAGTAACTCAACATCTTTTTGATAAAAAGCACAGATTGCTGCTGCGAGAGCTGCTGATTGCTCAATGTATTTTTTTAGCGCAACAGTCTGACTCAAGATACCACGTGCACTTTTGGTTTCAACTTGCAAATGTGGATGAACAATTACGCAATACAGCTCAGGGTAGGGTAGATTAATGACCTCCATTGGATCAATACTGCGAATAAGCGTAATCCCACCAAAAACGCAGGGTGCAACATTATCTGCATGACGTCCACCAGACGCAATCTCTTCGCCATAAAGTGCAAACTCAACTAAACGCTCTTTGCTAATTGGGGCGCTTAGGAATCCATTTAATGCAACCACTGCGGCAACGGCAGAAGCAGCAGAACCACCCATCCCGGAACCCATAGCAATGCCTTTGTCAATTTGTAGTGAAAATCCGGTGGTAATACCCAAATCTTCACACATTTTTTGCACGGCAAATGAAGCAGTGTTTTTAGTTGGCTCTAAAGGTAAACCAGTTACAGAGTTAATTTTTTCAATAACGATTTGATTATCATCGCGCTTAGTTAGCGTCACTGTATCGCCTACAGCATCCAACGCTAAACCGAGAATATCAAAGCCAACACCCAGATTAGCACTGGTTGCTGGCGCAAAAGCACTTACGCGATTAACATCTGCTTTTAATAAACTCATAATGTTTTCCCGCTTAGTATAAGTACGAAGTTAAACGTAATAAATCAGCAAAGATACCAGCAGCAGTAACTGCAGCACCAGCACCAGGTCCTTGAATAATCATTGGACGAGTTGCGTCATAACGTTTCGTTTGGAAAATGATGATATTATCAGTACCATTTAGGCGTGCCAGTGGATGGCTTTGTGCTACTGATTGAATAGCAACACTCACCGTACCATCAGCATGGATTTTACCTGCATAGGTTAATTTTTCACCTTTCGCGGCAGCTTCATTTGCCATACCCATAATTCGATCGTCAAATTGTGGTAGACGCGTCATAAATTCTTCGATAGAGCAATTGCGCAATTCTTCGGGAACTAAGTTAGTTACGCTAATATCACTTAATGAAACATTGTAACCAATTTCACGTGATAAGCAAACGAGTTTACGCGCAACATCTTGTCCAGATAAATCTTCACGTGGATCTGGTTCGGTATAGCCTAATTCTTTGGCATCTTTAACGATCTCAGAGAAAATACGTCCTTTGCCTAATTCATTGAAAATAAAGCTAAGTGTACCTGATACCACACCTTCAATCGTGATAATTTCATCACCAGTTTTAATTAAATCTTGTAGCGTATTGATGACTGGTAAGCCAGCACAAACCGTAGCTTCATATAGATAATGGTTACCATTTTTACGTGCGGTTGCTTTAATTTGGTTATGATACTCAATATCACCAGCATTGGCATGTTTATTTGGAGTAATAACGTTAAAACCTTGATTAAAGAAGCTTAAGTATTGCTTAGATAAAGCAGTGCTTGCAGTACAGTCAATAATAACAGCGTGCGGAACATCACCACTTTGTAAATGAGCCGTGAATGTATCCATATCAGGTTCAATTGAGTTATTGGTGAAGTTATCACGCCATTTACCTGATAGTGCATCATCACTAAGTAACATTTGTTTGCTGTTCATAATTCCACGAACACAGATATCTACGTGGTATTTAGCTTTAATCGCAGCGCGTGCTTCTTCGACTTGATCCAAGAAAGTAGAACCAATTCCACCCGGACCAATCAGACCAACAGAGATTACCTGATCAGATAGATAGAAACCAGAATGTGCAGCTTGCAATGCTTTGTTAATATCCTTGCTATTGATTACGGCAGAAATATTACGCTCTGAAGCACCTTGGGCAATTGCGCGGATATTGATATTAGCTTTAGCTAAAGTTTCAAAGAATTTACCTGCAACCCCAGGGCTACCAACCATTCCATCTCCAACTGCGGCTAAAATAGCACAGCCTGTATCGGCGGTTACTTTATTAATTTGTCCATTTTCGATTTCAAATTTGAGATTGGTGTTTAGGGCGTTAATTGCAGCATTAACTGATTTATTAGCAATCGCAAGACATAGTGAATGCTCCGAGCTGGCTTGGGAAATCAAAATTACTGAAACTTCGCATTGACGCATAATTTCAAAAATACGCGCAGCACTTCCTGAAACACCAGCCATACCAGCACCTTCGATATTTAAAAGTGCGATATCATCAACATAAGTTAAGCCTTTGATCAAGTGTTTAGATTTAGTTGAGCTTTGACTGATGTAAGTTCCGGCTGCAGTCGGGTTGTAACTGTTTTTGATATACATTGGGATATTTTCTTCGGCAACCGGAGAAATTGTCATTGGATGTAACACGCTGGCACCAAAATAAGCTAATTCCAGTGCTTCTTTGTAAGAAAGTGTATCAATGCAGAAAGCTGATTTTACTTTAGCTGGATGCGCAGTATAAATACCATCAACGTCAGTCCAGATGATTAATTCGACAGCATGGAATAAACGAGCAAAAATTGCTCCAGAATAATCGCTACCATTGCGTCCTAGTGTAGTGCGTTTACCTTCGGCGGTAGAGGCAATGAAACCAGTAATTACTAACTGATCAAATTCTTTATTGGCAAAATACTCTTGTATGGCTTTTTCACTGCGTTCCCAATCAATCCCAACAACGCCACCTTTTTTGTAAGAGTAAAGCACTTCAGTTGCATCTAAGTATAGTGCCTTACTATGTAGTGACAGTAAAGTAGCCAAAATTCGTGCTGACCATTGTTCACCGTAGCCTAAGACGAAGTCTTGAATCTCAGTTGAATAAGTACCAATTTGATTTACAGTATCAAAGATATTGGCAATAGTTTTAAAGTCGTGATTTAGTATTGAGAATAGTTCCCCGTGCTTGTTTTCCGGTAACAGGTTTTTAACAATTAATTGGTGCATTTGTTCTAAATTAGCTAAATCCATTTTCCAAGATTGACCATCACGGGCTGCATCTAGCATATTTTGTAGTTTAGTTGTTGTACCTTTAGTTGCGGACACAACGATAATTTCTTTTGAACCATTTAGAATTTTGGTTACTTCAATAAATCTGCTGGCGTCAGCAACACTTGATCCGCCAAATTTGTGAACTGTATAAAAATTTCTAGCTAATTCCACGATAGTTTGCACTCCCTAGTTATAATGCTTATATGAGATGATGTTTTGGGTTTATAAACCAATATACTCAATCAGATTCATCATACTGGGTCGTTGCCAAGCCCCTCACTTACTAACTATAAGCTTCGTCGCTTGTCGCCTACCAGTCTTTCGAATCAGTTTGAGTATAACGCTACGGTGATAGATTAAAATACCACTTCCACTGCGCCACAAGCTTTAAATTATTTTGTAGCTATATAACACTGGAAATGGCATGACATGCCTCGATTATACCATTTAATCCCAAGTGCTTGGCGGGTTTTACTCTGGTTTATTGCGCTGCGGTAATACCCCCTAAAAAAAGCGCTATTGATAAGTAGAGAGATTTACAATATCGACTAACACCAAAAAGGGTATTATAAATGAAGAACTCAAAGTTTACTGAATCACAAATAATCAACATTCTAAAATTGGCAGAAAGT
>JACCEA012562419.1_pt1 | contig 10094 bp, 13 predicted proteins | sample 7449851 | NCBI WGS metagenome assembly JACCEA01 (sample SAMN15323453, study PRJNA562643) | freshwater metagenome | isolation source: river surface water | place: USA:Blue River Watershed | collected 2017-08-18 | reverse complement strand
TTTGGTGCAACTGTGCAACAGCATGACATACTTAATGCGGCAATTGCAGTAACAGTTAATTAATGCCATAACGATCCTGTGTTAGAACTGGGTCATCAATTAAATCAGAACATCATAACTCTTTGTCCCCAAAAGTATCTTCAAAGCCCTCCACCATTAAGTCAATTAAAGCATCATATTCCACTGCAAAATCCATGGATTCCATTGTTGATAAAACGAGATTGAAAAGTATAGTGAAATTAAAAAATAATATTGTCGGTCTGGGGTCGGCTGGTTTTCTGGAGTGCTGGTGTTGCTCCTCTGCTTGTATGAGTGCAGGGCCCAAAACCCGCACACCAGATGAACTGCTGGTTTCCCGCCAAAGATGTCCTGTGCGGAGTGGCTGAAATAAATCGCCCTTCTCGTCGCTAGCAACAACAACCATATTGTACATACAACCATACAACGTTTTGTATCTCGAATATTTCCAACTGTTTGTCAAGAAATTTTCGAATGGAATTAGAAGATGAAGACAGTGGAAGTTCTTGTGAGACAGCATCAGAGTCAGATGAGAGTATAGTTCGCCCGACTTTTATACCCAAGAATCAGAGAATTACATTGACAGAGGGCCAACGGAAGAAAAATGAAGATTCTCTGAGGGACGAAAAAAAGAGATTGGAGGAAGAATTGCGTAAGTCGAAAACTCGCGCATTTGTTGCTGAAAACGTTCGCAGAATTGCTGAAAATGTAGATGTTCAAAATAAAGATGGTTATGATTCTGAATTTGGTATGCCTGACTGCGAAGATGAAAAGTTGGATGATGATATAGAGGTAAGGACCGTTATGGTTGTTCTCGCTTGTCGTGATGAGGTGATAATTTTTTTAAGTACGAAGCTTGGAAGTTAAGAGAAATAAAGCGTTTGAAGCGCGATACCGAGGAGAGAGAAATGCAAATTATTGAAAAGGCTGATGTTCTGCGAAGACGAAGCATGACCGATGAAGAGAGGAGAAAGGAGGATGAGTTGGATGGTAAATTTCAAGTGAAGGAAAAACCGAAGTTGAAATTTTTGCAAAAATATTATCATAAGGGAGTGTTTTACATGGATGTGGATTCTATCAAAGATGTTTCGGATGTGCGTGCAAAAGATTATGTAGCACCTACTCTGGGAGACCACGTAGACAAAGAAAAGCTTCCGCAAATTCTTCAAGTCAAGAATTTTGGGAAAAGAGGCAGAACAAAATACACGCATTTGGTTGATCAGGACACAACGCTCAAAGACAACAAACGAGTTGATTCGGTACCACACAGAGCAATTATGGATAAATATTACCATAAAATGGGTGGCCTCCATGGATAATCATGTACCATTTAAAATTTTGAACAATTCGAAACTGTAGTGTATAATGTATATATTGATATTTTGAGTCATCATTTAATTAATATTTAATATTTTTGCAGTAGCTAAAATTATACAAAATTTTGTGGGTGAATTAATGGTTCATCATCCATCTCTAAATCAATGTCATGAATATCAAAATTATCTGAGACAGATAAATCGGAACATCCCAAAGATTCTTTCTCCAACTCACCTAAAGCGTTTTGTAGATGCCATGCTGCAGCGTCTAATAAATGAAAGGACACTCGCGGGATCTTCTTCATATGTCGGAGACGAACATGAAGCAAGTGCTGGACTTGTTGACGGTGGTCGCTGAGCCAGATGATCATTTTTCTCTTATCAAATGCATTACCAAGCATCGATACAAAAATTTTGGCTGTAGAGCAATCAGAATTGAGATCTATATGAGTGATGCTGATAAATTTTATGAACCTATAATCAACAAATCCCCTACGAGATTTTATCTCTCCCCTTTGCAGCATTTCAATCAATTCATCGCGAAGTATTCTAGCAAGTTTTTGTTTCCGCAGATTTCTTCTCCAAGACTGCCGATGACCCTTGAAAGAAGGCCGCGATATTCCCACTTCATTATGCATATTACCTCCATACAGTGACATAGAGTAGATATTTGAAAGGAGATGGGTTGACCGGACCTTATGGTGGTGAAAATAGGTAGAAAGAATCCCCCGAAAGCCGTCAATGCATATGGACAATAGCAGCAATAGAAGACATAGCCGTACCCAGAGTACTAAACCTTTTGGAGACAAAGCATCAATAAATGTCGCAGACATTTCTGAACAAATTCCTCTTCTCAAATGGACGTTCTCATAAATCTCCGTTTCTTATACTTAGGCAATTTAATCAATGATCATTTGAACTATCTACATAAATAAACCAATCCAGCAAAAACCCATCAAGTTGCATAATAATGTCATTAATACCAGATGGGTATTGGTTTTGATGATATTCCGATCCCAGATTGATTGATCTCACGATGTTTTTGGCCTATTGTAGTTTTTGTTTTTACGGAATTGTAAAAAGTATGCTTGCGAATTCAATCAATTTCTTATAAGTAGACTAAATTAATAATAGTGTTTTTCAACTCATTAATTTTTTAAAAATGTGTGTTACTGTACTGAATATCGTTCAAAGATGTGGACTCACGAACGATATGACAAACAAAAATCAAAAAGGCGCCGTGAGCTCGGCGTGAGCTCTTCTCATTTCACAATATGGAATACTCTCATCCAGTGTTTATTAGCGACCCTTAATTATCCTGAATAAATAAGTCTCGTCAGCAAGGTTGCTAAATTTGGATGTATGCATTCATTTGAACTCAAAGGGTTGATCTTTTTTGCTTTAATATATGCCAAAATGAATGCATTCCTCATCAACCTCGGCGTAACTTCCAAAATCCCCCAAACTTCCCAATTTCAGCTCTTTCATCGTAAATTAGTATTGCTAACAAAATACCATGTGAGAGCTGATAGGTATACAGTGCGACGGAGTCATGAATTTCGATCATCATCTTCGTTAAGCGGTGCAATTACTTCCAGAGACAGTGATTACGCACAATGGTAAGTATGTAGAACACACGCAACGCATAATCCGAAGCTTCAAATTCGTTCCAACATATACAGGTACTCAGATGTTTTAGCGGCTTCCGACATGGTGGACCACAGTCCCGTAAGAGGATGTATGGTCATTAAACCGTGGGGTATGGGAGTGTGGGACAACATTCGCTCCGAGTTAGATGCGAGAATTAAGGATACGGATACCACAAATGCATATTTCCCATTGCTTATCCCAAAGTCGTTTCTCGCAAAGGAAGCTGAACATGTTGAGGGTTTTGCTAAAGAGTGTGCTGTGGTAACACACCACCGGTTGTGTGCATCACCCGACGGGAAAGGTTTAATCCCCGATCCCGCCGCCGAATTGGAGGTAATTTATTTGTATCGGTCATTTCAGTCATTTTAACTCCTACAATAATATGACAGGAACCTCTCGTGATTCGACCAACATCTGAAACAGTAATCTGGAATATGTTTAGCAAATGGATAAACTCTCATCGTGATTTGCCCCTCAAAATTAATCAATGGGCAAATATTGTAAGATGGGAAATGCGTACCCGGCCCTTCCTCCGCACTTCCGAGTTTTTGTGGCAAGAGGGACATACCGCCCATGCAACTTGCGAAGAAGCCGACGACTTTGCTAAACAAATACTTGATATGTACCAGGAATTTTGTGAAGTGAGTGGTGATAATTTATTGACATACTTCAACCTACTCTAACGGAAATCTTATTGAATTGTAGGAAATCCTTGCCATCCCTGTAGTGAAGGGAGAAAAATCTCCTTCAGAGCGATTTGCTGGTGCTGAAAGGACCTACACAATTGAGGCCATGATGCAAAACGGATGGGCCTTGCAGTCCGGAACTTCTCATTTTTTAGGACAAAACTTTGCTAAAGCATTCGATGTGATGTATCAGACCCATAACGGAAAAAGGTCATTTGTATCAGCTACATCTTGGGGGGTGAGCACTCGGCTGATTGGAGCATTGATCATGACGCATTCTGATGATCAAGGTTTAGTGTTGCCACCAACTGTTGCTCCTATTCAAGTTATACTAGTCCCAATTCGAACAGGTAAGGGTGAGAAAGATGAAAAGGTTCTTGTGGAAACTTGCAAATTGTTGTCAATACTGAAATCTAGCGGTCTTAGATGCAAGGTTGATGATCGCAGAGACATTAGGCACGGAGCGAAATTTTTTGAATGGGAACGAAAAGGTGTACCAGTTCGCATCGAAGTGGGGCCACGAGATTTGGACAATGCCTGTGTTGTGGTGGCAAAACGTAATGATTTATCAAAACAAATTGTAAAATTGGATGAAGTTACTTCGAAAATTCCACTCATTTTGAAATCAGTGCAAAACGAAATGTTCCAAAAAGCCATTAGTAGGATGCAGGAAAAGGTTTATTTTATTCAGACATATGATCAAATGAAAGCCATGTTGCACGAAAAATCTACTTGTGGATTCTTTTTAGCTCCTTGGAAATGCAACAAAGTTAATGAAGCTACGATTAAAGATGATTGTAAGGCGACTATTCGTTGTTATCCATTTCTACACAATCAAGCACCACCAAAAGATGGAGTGAAGTGTTTTTTTAGTGGGGATCCAGCAACTCATATTGCATTGTTTGCGCGTGCTTTTTGATGCAAATAATATGTCAGAAAAGTCTTATTGCCAATAATAATGAGTGATTTTGCTTAAAAATGTTATTATTGCTGCTTGTTACCAATTGCGATGCTGCTGATGACTTGGTTTTCAGTGCTTAAAATGATCTTTTGTTGTGTGTAAACGATATTAGAATGAAATAAATCCCAATCAACGCTATGTGGTAGAAGTCACAATGCCAAGCATCACATTGTTGGGAAGTCTACAAATCTAGCCAGTAATAACAAGTTTGAGCTTGATACACTAACATCGTATCAAAAATCAGGAATAGTTTTGGAGGCTTGCACGATCGGACGTTCAACCGTTAACCCTATTGGCTGCCTACAGATTCAAAGACTGTCAGGATTAATTCATCAGTTCGTTCTTATTATTGAGTGTTCAGTTCGACACGGAAGAATTTTGAACCATACAATCTAATGGTCAACATTGCACTTAAAAATAATAACCATACAACCATATTATGCAATTCAATAATATTAATAATAGCTCCTTGCTGTCATGTGTGTGGGGGGGGTGCGCCTGCCGTTGTAGATAATCTAATAAGTGTTAGGTCTAGGAGCTTGTAGCTGTTGAATATCTGGTATCTTGATCCTATGAACAACATCTCCTAATAAATCAACAATCGTACAATATGCTGCCTGCTGTCTCTCTGTGGGCACCCTGCTGCTGGCTCCTGCTGCTGCTGCTGCTCTGCTGCGCACTCTATCCATCCTCAATTGAAAAGTGCATTCCGCATTATATCTTCTTCCCGTTTAGCTCTATAATACTCGGATGCTGTTCCTTCATTTTGCATCCTATGCTAGTAAATTGCAACTATGTCTGCTTTGATGGAGAATGCTGACGATGGCGAAGAGACGCGATGGTGTAGCTTTGCGGTAAGTGGAACTACTTCAATGCATCAACCAATATACAAATGCGATACCTGCCAGCCTGGTGCCGATAAATGTTGTTGCATAGGTTGTATGAATGTTTGCCATCGAGGACATGATGTTACTTTTTTGGCATATGGTAATGGATACTGTGATTGTGGGCAAAGTGGTTGCTCACTTTATGTTTCATCCGTTCCTGTTGCGAATAAGCTTTTGGATAAACGTTTCCATATTGCTAACCCTTATCTGATCGAGTTTATCAAGGCATGTAAACCTCATTTCACGGTTCACAAAGTAAAAAATATTATTCAAGAAACTCAATTGCTACGTCAACAAGCATTACAATTGGTAACGCGTAGTAAAGATACATTCTGGATTTCTCAATCTGATTCCCCTCGATGCACGTTTGAGGATCTTGCCAAATCTGTTGGTGATCATCACATGCATAATTTGTTTGGATCTCTACCCTGCTATGATGATCTTCTTGCTATCACTGGTTATGAATGGTGGATACAAGTTAAACCTTGTCCAGGTGACGACGACAGATTCATCGCAGCATCCAACACTCGTGGAATTGTTGGAGTGGATTTGCATTATGACAAAGATGAAGCAATGGCTTCTTCTTTCGAGCTTGGCATTTTCCCGTTGGTATCAACTGTTACTTACATCACAGAAAGTGAGGAATACTGTCACCCTACTGTGGTATTTGACTGTCTAGCGTCTACGCCAGTTGGAAGTCCGATTAGAGAGTGCTTTATATCATTTCCTCAAGTTGGGAAGCATATTGCATTTGATGGTCGATTGCTTCACGGGGCTCCTTCAGAGTTGCTTCCTTTTGTAAAATGCAATCGCTCTAATGTTGGAAACAATGACCTTCGAATAACCTTTTTGGTTAATGTTTGGGTTGGACATCGACCCTCCGCAGTGGAGCCCATTTCTGTGTCACTTGTTGGGGAATTGAATGAATCACGGCGTCATAATTGTGAAGTCAACAATCAGATCTTGCCATTAACATTTAATCACGAGCTTGAGCGTCTTGATAGATTTTACGGGAAGGTTATAAAAGTGAAGGAGCAAGATACTCAGAGAGATGACTTAGGGAGTTGGATAACGATACCTTTTGTAAGTAATGATGCGGAATGGGGAAAGTCTGATGATGAAACAGGACTTGATTTGAGCATGTGGCTTCCTCTCTCGTCAGTTGATCAATACCTAGAAACATCGGTTGGAAAGGGCAAAAAGCGTCGCACCAATAGTAATGACATGAATGAAGAAGATAAAGTACATTGCGGAGAAAATTTTCACTTCCAGTATATTGGCGACAATGCGGCAGCTCGGTTAGATTACGAAGATCTCGAAGGAGAAGATGATTTTGCAGAGCAATTTAGAACTCTGTAGAATATGCCGTTATCACTGATGACATTTTTTTCAATTATAATTAATAGAACAACAAATAACTACAAAATTCGATTTACAATTGAGGTAAAGACAAAAGCTATCACAGTTCCCCAGAGAGCTTAATATACATATCCTTTAACAAAAGATGAGGTATTTGCCCCTTCTCCTCCAACTCCTCCGTGGTACTTTCCAAGATTAGCCAAACTATTCGCTTGTGCACGAGCCAGCAAAACAGCTTGAGCTTGAGAGATATTTTCGTCTTTGCCCAACCATGCTTTCAAACAAGATTGTTGCAAAGCTCTGCCATATGAAAAAGTCAACGACCACGGTCTTGGACCAGGAGCATGGTTGATATCATTCAGTGCAAGGGAAGCCTCTTCCTCAGACATACCTCCAGATAGAAATGTAATACCAGGCACAGCACACGGAACAGTGTGCTGCAAAACACGAACTGTTGCAACAGCGATTTCCTTAGAATTAGCTTGCACTGCTGAATCCGATCCAGAACGAACCATGTTTGGCTTCAAAAGAGTCCCTTCTAGCATTACATGGTGATCCGAAAGTGCCTTGTAGACAGCTGCAATCACTCTTTCCGTGGCGACAGCGGCAACTTCGATCGAAAAGTCACCATCCATCAGTACTTCCGGTTCAACAATAGGAACAAGTCCATTTGCCTGGCATATGGAAGCGTATCTAGCGAGAGTCTGAGCGTTTTCATCGATGGCAACCTTGGAAGGTGTGGCTCCAATCAAATCTTTAATGTGAAGGACTGCTCTCCACTTAGCGAAGCGAGCTCCTTGAGCGTAGTACTTCGCACAACGAGCATCCAAGTCATCAATACCTTGAGTGACACATTCACCATTTGTACCGAAAAGAGGTTTCACACCCTTGTCCACTTTGATACCTGGAATGATTCCCTTGGACTTCAAGATATCAACAAATGCAGTTCCATCATCCGCTCGTTGATACAAAGTTTCTTCATAGAGGATTACACCAGATATGTATTGTTCAATACCTAAGCTCCAATCATATTTTATTGTGATGATTGATAAGATTCAAAATTAATAGTCTCACCTTCGGTTTGAAACAAAAGTTGGCGATATTTCCTGCGGTTGTCTTCATTGTTTTCAACTTGGATACCCTTGAATCTTTGTCCTATCGTACCAGTGGATTCATCAGCAGCAAGAATACCTTTGCCAGGTGCAGCAATGGCACGAGCAGTCTCAACAAGTTCAGCAGCGTATGGTCCAAGTGACATTCTTAAAAAATTTGATTGTTAGACAATAAAATATGAAACCTTCGTTTTCATGAGGCGCCAGAATTCGCTCCTTCAAAAATAGTGTGTGCGTTCCACCGTCATCACACGAAAATGCACCTCCTCATCAACTCGGAAGATCCCATTTCAACTGAAGGGAAAAATGGATGAAATTCCCACATGGACAATTATCGGTGAAAATTCTCCAACCAAGACCGTTAATTTGCCTTCTCTTGTGCTTGCCCTTATGCGGTATTATTTTATTAAATTGTACAGCCAATTGTTGCTTCAATATTGTAGACACATATGGTACAAGCGCTTGCTTTCAATGAATATAGAGAAGAATATGTCAACACCAGCTCTATTGATACAATTATATGAAGAGCAAGTTAAGTTCTTGCAAGGTCAAATCAAACAACTTAAGGAACACGCAGCCTCGCATTTTGTGGAGGTGGTACCTGGCCCGAAAAAGAATGACAACAAAAAGAAGAGAGCTTTGAGCGCTTACCAGTTGTTTATGAAGGAGCGGTTAAAGTCTGGTGGAAGTGATCCAAAAGCTAGCTTAACATTGGTGTCAAAGGAATGGAACAACCTCGACCAGACGGCCAAGCAACCTTACGTAGAACTAGCGAAGAAATTCAATGATGAAAACGTAGCCAAAGTTATTGCTCCAGCTGCTCCCAAGGAATCCAAGAAACGAAAGGCTCCAGCCACAGAAAGTGTCGCAGCGGTCCCAGTCCCGGTTAACCCTGTTCCAGTCCCAGCTCCCAAGGCAACGATTGCTCCAGTTGTCCCTCCAACTCCTGCACCAGTTGTTCCTCCTACTCCGAGTACCAATGCTGGTGATGAAGAGAAGTCTTCCAAAAAGAAGAAGAAGAAGCACCATAAAGATGGAGAAAAAAAGGTTTGATTTTTGATGATTTCTCCAGTGATCAAGTTATTAACATAATGTCATTTTTCAGCACAAGAGTGAAAGTTGAATGCACAAGGTAACTGTTCTATCTATTTCCAAGGAAACTCATTTTATAACAAATTGTAATTATCCTTGCATATGATTCAATTAATGTGAAATGTCAAATCTAACAAACACAATTTTTTCGTTGACATAATATCTCTACCCGACTATATGACAATTAATCACTATCCGAATCACTATCAGAGAATCCAGAAGAATCACTGTCATCGTCTTCGGCGTCAACGTTCATATTAAATCGTCGTTTACTCATTTCCTGGGCCAACATGCCTAAAATACCCCCTGCATTTTGCGCCGGCTCGGGTTGTTTGGCGCGGGGATCTTCCGCTTGAACCGCTTTTAGTTTTGACCCACGCTGAATTTCATCCAACAAACTTAGCTTTGGAGGCCCTGAAGGAGAAGCAGACGGAGCAGGAGCCTTCAATGTAACCGATGGAGGTGGTACTGATGCTGATGCCATTGGAAGGGATATTTGCATCCCCGATAAAAACTTCGTGATATCTTCGTCACTGAATCCATCAACAGTCATTTTCTGACGAACCGCACCTTCGGGCAGCATTTCTTTCATTTTTTTGTATTTACGCAGGGGATCGTCCACCTCATCATCAACAGACACAGCTTGAGAAACAGGACGTGCAGGAGCAGGTGGCGGAGGAGGACCAGACCTGGTAGTAGTTGGAGGAGCAGGTGCCCCACCTTTTGTAGGTGGTGGAGGCGGGGGTGGCCGAGCAGCTGCGGGAGCTGTCGGTTTGGCAGATGAGTCGGTTGAGGTCGGTGGATTCGGCAATACCACTGATGAAGGTCTGGATGGAGGAGGTGGAGGAGGAGATCGCACGGGAGCGGTTTGAGGGGGATTAGGAGAGGAAGGAGCTGCTTGAGAGGGATTAGGGAGGGAGGAAGAAGCTGCTTGAGGGGGATTAGGAGAGGAAGGAGCTGCTTGAGAGGGATTAGGGAGGGAGGAAGAAGCTGCTTGAGGGGGATTAGGCGAG
>JACCEA010097410.1_pt1 | contig 10094 bp, 9 predicted proteins | sample 7449851 | NCBI WGS metagenome assembly JACCEA01 (sample SAMN15323453, study PRJNA562643) | freshwater metagenome | isolation source: river surface water | place: USA:Blue River Watershed | collected 2017-08-18 | reverse complement strand
GGCGCCTTCTTGAATGGCGAGGGCGATTGCCTGCATTTTTGAGTTGCCAGCGGGCAATTTAAATATCCATGCGCTCATGACTGCACCATAAAGAATTGCTAAAAGTGCTGCGCCAATAATAAGGTTAAGTTCTGACATACATGCTCCTAAATTTTGGAAATCTTAAAATGAAAAACTTATACGATAAATTATCACATTCAATAGCTTTGTCACTACTAAACTTAAAATTTTAATTATAGATTAGCCTGTGAAAAGCATTGACAAGCCTATTAAAATTAATAGGCAGGCGAATATTTTTTTTAATGATGAAACAGAAATTTGATGTATCCATTTTGTTGCCAGCCGCACAAAAATAAGACTTGAAGCCGTCATAAATATAAGGCCGGGTAAATAGATGTAGCCGACACTGAATTGAGGTAGTTGGTTAACATATAAGCCATTTTTAATAAATCCAAATGAAGCACCCAGCCCAATAAACACCCCTAGGGAGCTAGAGAGTCCGACAGCAAGCCTAGGATTAACTTTGTGATAAATAAAATAAGGTACAAACATAGTGCCTCCTCCAATTCCAATAATTGTGGAGACAGAGCCTATTATGAATCCATAAAGATTAGCAAAAATAAAGGACGGTAATTGAACTAAGCTCTTGATTTTAGGAGATTTAAAAATTTCATAGGCGGCAAGGAAAGTGTAGGCAATAAAAGCGTGCTTAATAAATGCAATATTTAAATGAGGAATGATAAAAGCCATAGCCAAAGAACCTAAAAAAACTCCAGGGATGTAATGTGCTGCCGTTGACCAGCTCATATTGTTCTGTTTTGTATGAAAAAAACTCGACACTCCCCCTGTAAAAATAATGGAAGCAAGAGAAGTTCCAATAGCCATAAGCATTGCTTGATCAAAGGCAACTTGATGAAAATGAATTAAGAGGTAAGTTAGAAGAGGGACAATTATAAGGCCGCCGCCAATGCCGAGAAGCCCAGATAGAGTGCCAACCAAGCTTCCAGCAATTAAGAGTATGAGCGCTTCAGTCAGAATTTGCATGATGTTTAATGAGTTTAATGAGACGATGCCTTAGAGGTGAATCCTCTAGGCTAATAAGTAGATTTTCGAAAGCTGATTTAGCTTGAGCAGGAAAGCTTTTAGATCGGGGCGGCATCACTTTAGAATTTTTAATCACCAATTTTATTTTTAAAGATTTAATTGGGTTTGCATAAGGTATTTCTTTTTGAATGCCTTCATTCAATTCCTTCAGAAGTGAAGATTCAATAAACTTTAATTTGCTGGCAATGCCACTATTTTCAACATAGACGGTCAAAATATCGTCTCGAATACCACCGATATGAGATAAAGGGACTAGTTTGGTTGGGGCCTTGATAGACCATAGCTTTTGATAGCTAGAAATAGAGCGATTTTTCTCTCTAATTAAGGAAAATACTTCACTTTCCAAAAGCTTGTTCACGGGCTTCATAAGTTATAATTATCTATTATTTAAGCTAAATTTAGACTTCAATGCGAATTATCTTTGTTACAAATAGTACATCAAAGCCAAAAAGTATCCATGTAGTAACTTTTGTTGCCATAATCTTTTTGCTTTTTATTGTACTTATTCAAGGTATTAACTGGCTTGATTCGAAATATAACGGCGGTATTGAAGAAAAGAAATCATTAATCAACCTCAAACTTGATCTTAATTTAGGGAGTTTTCAGAAAAATTTAGATGTTTATGCAACCCAAATTGGCGAACTTCAAGCGCGTTTAATACGTATAGATAATCAAGCTCAGAGACTTCAAGATTTTGCTAAAGAGAAATTAAAAACAAATGAAAAGATGCCTAAGCCAGCTCCAATAAAATCGTCTGGCCAAGGCGGGCCCTTCGTCCCTGAAAAGAATTTTTCTGAGACTGAACTTCAATCATTTATTGATAAGCTAACGCTTGATATTGAAAAACACGAAGAGTACTACAATAATTTAGAAGCTTTTTATCTAAAACAAAGTGTGTTTAAAGACACTTTACCTAATGCCTCCCCTGTCAATGTGCCTTTCAATTCATCAAGTTATGGCTGGAGGGTGGATCCTTTTTTAGGTGTAAGGGCGTTTCATGAAGGATTAGACTTTAGCGCAGATGTTGGTCAACCCATTAAGGCAACGGCTGCAGGCATTGTCTTAGCCGCTGAGGTAACCCCTGAATATGGCAATATGGTTCGTATTTCTCATGGGTCTGGACTTGAAACACGATATGCACATGCATCTAAATTATTAGTGAAAGAAGGTGAGCGTATTAAAAAGAATCAAGTTATTGCACTAGTAGGCAATACTGGAAGATCGACAGGGCCACATCTTCATTATGAAATTAGAATGAATGGTGAGTCTTTAGATCCTCGCAAGTATCTTCAATATTAATTATTTCAAACTATCTCGATTAAGAATATTCATATTATGTTAAAGACCATTGTTAAGAATTTGTTTGGAAGCAGAAACGATCGACTCCTTAAAGAGTATGGTAAAAAAGTTCAGCAAATAAATTCGTTAGAAGAGGCAATTAAAAAACTGAGTGACACCGCTCTTAAGGCTAAAACTTCAGAATTTAAAAAATGTATTAGTGAAGGACAAAAACTAGATGATTTGCTTGTTGAGGCTTTTGCTGTCGTAAGAGAAGCGAGTCGCCGTGTATTGGAAATGCGCCATTTTGATGTGCAACTTATGGGCGGCATGGCCCTTCATGATGGAAAAATTTCAGAAATGCGGACAGGTGAAGGTAAGACACTTGTTGCTACATTACCTACATACCTTAATGCCCTTGAAGGCAAAGGTGTGCACGTTATTACAGTCAATGATTATCTTGCAAAACGAGATGCGGAGTGGATGGGTCAAATATATAGATTCTTAGGCCTAGAAGTCGGTATTAATTTGTCTAGTATTTCAAGTGAGGAGAAGAAAAAAGCTTATCAAGCTGATATCACTTATGGCACTAATAATGAATTTGGTTTTGATTATTTAAGAGATAACATGATCTTCGCTAAAGAAGAGCGTGTTCAGAGAAAATTACATTACGGTTTAGTTGATGAAGTTGACTCAATCTTAATTGATGAGGCAAGAACACCTCTTATTATTTCAGGGCAAGCTGAAGATAACATCGATCTTTACACAAAGATTGATTTGGTTGTAGCCAAGCTTTCAAGACAAAAAACTGAAGAAGAAAATGGTGACTACTGGGTAGATGAAAAAGCACATCAAGTAGTTCTTTCAGAAAGTGGCCATGAAAATGTAGAACAGCTATTAATCAAAGCAGGATTATTATCTCAACAATCAAGCTTATATGATGCAACTAATATTTCACTTGTCCATCATATTAACGCCTCATTGAAAGCAAGGAACCTCTTTAATAAAGACCAGCATTATGTGGTGCGAGATAACAGCATTATTATTGTTGATGAGTTTACGGGAAGAATGATGCCGGGTCGCAGATGGTCAGAAGGCATTCATCAGGCTGTTGAGGCTAAAGAAGGCGTTGAAATACAAAAGGAAAATCAAACGCTAGCTTCTATTACATTCCAAAATTATTTTAGGATGTATCAAAAGTTATCTGGGATGACAGGTACAGCTGATACCGAGGCTTATGAATTTAGTCAAATTTACGGATTAGAAACTATTATTATCCCTCCTCACAGAACGACTCAAAGAAAAGACATGATGGATAAAGTGTATCGCACTTCTCAAGAGCGATATGCTGCAGTGATTGAAGATATTAAAGCGTGTCAAAAAATAGAACAGCCAGTTTTGGTAGGTACTACGTCAATTGAAAATTCGGAGCTTATTTCTGCATTACTTACAAAAGCAAAATTAAAGCATCAAGTATTGAATGCAAAACATCATGAAAAAGAAGCGCATATTATTGCGCAAGCAGGGCGTCCAGGCATGATTACTATCGCAACTAATATGGCAGGCCGGGGAACAGATATTGTGCTGGGCGGAGGTATTGAAACAGATATTCATGAAATTAAATTAAACGACAAATTAACTGAAAGTAAAAAAGAAAAAGAAATTAAAGCGCTTAAAGACGCATGGAAAGAACAGAATAGCTTGGTAGTTAAAGCAGGTGGACTTCATATTATTGGCACTGAAAGACACGAATCAAGACGTGTGGATAATCAGCTCAGAGGCCGCGCAGGTAGGCAGGGAGATCCAGGATCTAGTCGATTTTATTTGTCTCTAGAGGATTCATTATTAAGAATTTTTGCATCAGATCGCGTCTCAGCTATTATGGAAAAGCTTAAGATGCCCGAAGGTGAAGCTATTGAGCATTCATGGGTAACAAAAGCTATTGAAAATGCTCAAAGGAAAGTGGAAGGGCGTAATTTTGACATCAGAAAACAGTTGCTTGAATACGATGATGTTGCAAACGATCAAAGAAAAGTAATTTATGAACAAAGAAATGAATTGCTTGATTCTGATCAAACGGCAGAAACAATCGCTGCGATGAGAGCAGACGTTCTTCGTGATCTCATGCAAGGACATATTCCTCCAGGCAGCATGGAAGATATGTGGGATATTCCATCCTTGGAGAAAATTTTAGTTTCTGATTATGGTTTAAATCTTTCTATCAAAGCATGGGTTGATAAAGAACCTCAAATTGATATAGAAGAGATTTATGAGAGAGTCATTACCTTCGCTAATAAGCAATATCAGGAAAAAGAATCTTTAGTTGGTAAAGATACTATTCGGCATTTCGAAAAAACAGTGATGTTACAAAGTATTGATCATCACTGGAGAGAGCATTTGTCATCTCTTGATCATTTAAGACAAGGCATACATTTACGCTCTTATGCGCAAAAAAATCCTAAGCAAGAATATAAAAAAGAAGCATTTGAATTATTTGGATATCTTTTAGATACAGTCAAAACTGAAGTCACTCGTATTACTATGGTTGTAAAAATAAAGAATGAGGCTGAAGTCAACGAGATCGATGAAAAAAATAAAGATGAAATTAAAAAATCATCTAGAAAAAAAGAAGACGCGAAAAATGCTTTTCCTAAAGTTGGTAGAAATGATCCTTGTCCATGCGGAAGCAATAAAAAATATAAACAATGTCATGGCACTTTAGACTAATTAAAGAGAGTTTATTATTTTGATTGAATCTCCCTGTATTGGCGTTTGCATTATTAATAAAGAGCACCAGTTTTGTGAGGGTTGCTTTCGAAGTGAAGATGAAATTTCCGAATGGATCAGACTAAGCGATGATCAAAAAAAAGAGATTAATCAATTGGCAGCTCAAAGACAGATTAATCTTATTTCGTTTTAATTAATAATTTTTTCTTATACTCGCATAAATCCTTGATCACACAATTGCTGCATTTTGGAAGTCTTGCTGTGCAGGTATATCTCCCATGAAGAATCAATAAATGGTGTGCATCCTTTAAAAATTCTTTTGGCGTCACTTTCATCAATTTTTTTTCTACTTGAAGTACATTATCACCTGGCGCAATATTTATTCGATTTGAAATTCTAAATATATGCGTATCAACCGCAATCGCTGGCTCATTAAAAATTGTATTTAAAATAACGTTGGCTGTTTTTCTTCCAACACCAGGAAGTGATTCAAGCAACAATCGATCATGGGGTACCTCGCCTTTAAATTTAGTATGAATAATCCTTGCGGTTTCAAGTATATTTTTTGCCTTTGTTTTATATAGCCCAATGGTTTTTATGCAAGACTCAATATCACTTAACTGCATTTGAGCTAGTTGTTTTGCGCTGGATGCTTTATCAAATAGTAATAAGGTGGCTTTATTGACTGATTTATCAGTCGCTTGTGCAGATAAAATAACCGCGATCAGGAGTTGAAAAGGTGTTTGATAATTAAGCTCAGTAGTAGGATGAGGTGTATTTTTTGATAGCGCTTCAAAAATCTTAAACCGCTTCTGAGGGCCCATAAAAATTAATTAGCGTGCTTCGATGCGGTTTTTTAATGCAATTAGACAAGCCAAACCTATGAAGGCTCCAGGAGGAAGGATAGCCAAAAGAAAGCCGTTGTAATTACCAAAAAAATGGACCACTAAATTACTGGCTGAAGGGCCTAGTATGAGATCAATTCCAGACAACAAAGTGCCTTTACCGAAGAACTCTCTTAATCCGCCAAGAAGAGCCAGAACCATCGCTAAACCAAGGCCCATAAAAAGACCATCAAAAAATGAAGATGTGGTTTCGTTCTTTGCGGCAAAAGACTCAACACGAGCCAAAACAATACAATTTGTGACAATCAATGGAATAAAAATCCCTAAAGCTTTGTAAAGCGGCTCAATATAAGCATGAATGCTGAAGTCAATAATAGTTACAAGCGAGGCTATGATAAGAATAAAAACTGGGACTCTAATTTCGGTCGGAATAAATTTACGAATAGGCGATACTGAAGCATTTGATACAGCCATTACAAGGGCTGTTGCTATCCCAAGACTTAAGCCATTAATTACAGAAGTAGTGACAGCAAGAGTCGGGCATAGGCCAAGAAGTTGAACTACTCCTGGATTTTGCTTCCAAAACCCATCAAATGCAATTTTCTTAATATCGCTCATGATGCAAATAGCCTTTTTTTATTTTCTTTTGAGTATAGAAGACATTTATACGTCGATTTAACGACAGCTCGAGACGTAATAGTTGCTCCAGATACATATTCAAAATCACCATCGTCTTTTTTAACGGCCCATTGTTTTTCCGCTAATTTATCTAAAGATTTGAAATTAAAATTTTTAATCCACTGACTTTTGTCAATCTCAATATAATCTCCCAAGCCTGGTGTTTCTTTATGGGTAATAACTCTTACACCTAGTATTTTATCTTCTTGATCAATACCTACAAGTGTTTTGATTTCGCCACTGTAGCCATCAGGCGCAATAGTCTCAATAATCACTGCTATCACTTGATTATTTTTTTTTGCTCGATAAACATCAATATTTTTTTTGTTTCCGAGGAGGGGGTTGGGCTCAATAGAGATTGTATCTTTTACGAGATTGTTATCATAAAGATTCGCCGGAATTACTTGATTTAAAAAAATTCTTTTTGCTTTTTCATCGCTTTCTTCAATTGGAGATTTTGTCATAAAGTAGAAAATACTTAGAGCCGTTGATGCTGCCAAGGAAAAGATAATCATAGTTGTTGCGGTGATTGATATTTTCTTAAAGTGATCTTTCAACATAAATTTATTTATGACCGAAAATTCTTGGTTGAGTGAGACTATCAATAAGAGGCACGCAGATATTTAAAAACAATACCGCAAAAGCAATTCCCTCTGGATAGCCGCCGAAAATTCGAATGATAAGTACTAATATAGCTATGCCCATAGCAAAATAGATTTTTCCTTTAGGCGTTGTTGGGGCGCTTACTGGATCGGTGATTATAAAAAAAGCACAGAGTATGCTTCCACCACTCATAATGTGAAACAAGGGAGATGCAAATGTATCAGGCGAAGTGATTTTAAAAAGCAAGGCTGAAACAAATAAGGTAGCTAAAAAAGCAACAGGTAAATGCCATGAAATAATTTTCTCTTTGAGCAAATAAAGACCACCAGCAAGATATCCTAAATTAATTAACTCTAATCCTCTCCCGCCAACAAAACCAAATATTTTATCTTGTTGAATACTTGCTAAAGGTTGATTCAAAGTCAGTTGCGTTTTAATGTAATCAAGAGGGGTTGCAGAGCTCATTGCATCAAGGGTTTCTTTCGACAACAAGTTGCTATTAAAAATAACTTTAATTTGATCCAGCCAGTCCGTATGACCAATCATAAGATTGGAAGGTATTTGCCAGTGCGTCATGATCGACGGAAACGAAATAAGTAAGATTGCGTATCCCACCATGGCTGGATTAAATAAGTTGTAACCGAGTCCTCCGTATACATGCTTACCAAAAATAATACAAAGAATTGTACCTAAGACAATAATCCACCAAGGCGCTATGGAAGGAACAGAGAGGGCGAGAAGCCATGCAGTGACCAGTCCACTACCATCTAGTATAAATGGCTTGATAGGTAATTTTCTTATGGCAAGAATGGCACTTTCAGTCAATACGACTGTAATAGATGCGAGAAGAATATTTATAATGACACCTAGACCAAAAACATAAACATATAAAGCTATACCAGGAATGAGGGCGAGCAAAACTTTAATCATAATTATGCTGATTGAAGGCGCATTAACAACGTAAGGAGATCTATTTTCCATATTAGTTTTTTATATTTTCTTGTTGGGTTTGTTTAACTCTTTCCATAGCCGCAGCAATCGTTGATTTTTTCTCATCATCAGCTTGCTTTTCCTGAGCTCCTAGGGCTTTTTGTGCATTTCTTTCAGCACGTTCTTTTTTCTCCCTTTCTATTCTTGCAAGCCTATAGTCATTTCTTTCTCTGGCTGTATTTGCAGCTTCTTTTGATTTGTCTTGTGCAATAATTTCACTTTTTGCATATCTATAAAATTGTACGAGTGGAATGTTGCTTGGGCAAACATAAGTGCAGCATCCACATTCAATACAATCGAATAAATTGTAATCTCTGGCTTTTTCAAGCTGAGAAGATTTTGAAAACCAATATAATTCTTGAGGTTGTAAGTTAACTGGGCAGGCATCTGCACATCGAGCACAACGAATACATGGCATCACAGGTTTTGGCGCAGGGAATAATTCTGGCGAACTTTCAATTACACAATTCATCGCTTTAGTTACAGGCACATGAATTGATGGTAAATCAAATCCCATCATAGGCCCACCCATAATAAATTTTTTTGTTTTGTTCGGAGAACCACCTGCAGCAATTATGAGTTCTGATAAAGGTGTTCCGAATAATGCTTCATAATTTTGAGGCACTTTAACTGCCCCTGTGATTGTTACAATTCGACTGATAGATGGCTCGCCAAATTCAAGATACCTATAGATAGCAGCTACCGTAGCTACATTAAATACTTGAATACCCAGATCTGTAGAGCGCTTTTCTTTCGGAACTTCTATACCCATTAAGAGATAAATGAGTCTTTTTGCATCGCCGCTTGGATAAAGTGTTGGAACTACTTTAATTTCAATGGACGTTTTTTGAGCTGCTTTTTTTAGAGCTGCGTAGGCTTCAGTTTTATTATTTTCGATACCGACCACACACTCTTTTGCGCCAAGGATCGTTTGGGCAATTAATGACCCTTGAATAATTTCATCAGCTCTTTCTCTCATTAACATATCGTCACAAGTGATGAAGGGTTCGCACTCTGCAGCATTAATGACTAAAGTATTGATGAGTTGGCTTTGATTTATTTTTAATTTCATGTGGGTTGGAAATACTGCACCACCTAAACCTACAATTCCTGACTGAGAAATTGCTTCAATTAATTTAGTGCGGTCGAGTGTTTTCCATGAAATTGGTTTTTTTTCAATCCATGTGTCTTTAAAGTCAGGTTCGATAGTGATACAAAAATCAGGCAGGCCGGATGGATGAGGGAGTATTTCCTCACTGATTTTTAAGACCTTTCCAGATGTAGGCGCATGAATCGCCGCGGAAATATTGCCATCAGCTTCGGCAATAATTTGACCTTTAAGGACTTGATCACCGGGCTTGACTTTAAGTTTTGCAACATGACCGACATGCTGCCTTAAAGGAAGTATTAATTTCTTTGGGATAGGTAATTTTGCAATAGGAAGTCGAGTTGATACGGTTTTGTTTTCATCCGGATGAACTCCGCCATTAAATTTAAAAATATTTTTTAATTGCATATATAGATGCGTTAAGCCTTCTGAGCTTTTTGAATGTTATAGATAGGATATTTCCATTTCCATGATTCTGAATTTTCAAGAACAGGTTCCATCGTTATACAATCCACTGGGCATGGCGGCAAGCATAATTCGCAACCCGTGCACTCACTTGCAATAATCGTATGCATTTGTTTTGCAGCCCCTAAAATAGCGTCTACTGGACAAGCTTGAATACATAAAGTACATCCAATACAAGTTGACTCATCGATTAAGGCAACCGACTTTGGTTTTTGAATGCCATGTTCCTCATTAAGAGGTTTAAATTCTACGCCCATTAATTCCGCTAAAGCTTTGGCACCAGCATCACCTCCTGG
>JACCEA012087188.1_pt1 | contig 10095 bp, 2 predicted proteins | sample 7449851 | NCBI WGS metagenome assembly JACCEA01 (sample SAMN15323453, study PRJNA562643) | freshwater metagenome | isolation source: river surface water | place: USA:Blue River Watershed | collected 2017-08-18 | reverse complement strand
TTCTCTCTCTCTCTCTCTCTCTCTCTCTCTCTCTCTCTCTCTCTCTCTCTCTCTCTCTCTCTCTCTCTCTCTCTCTCTCTCTCTCTCTCTCTCTCTCTCTGTTTCTCTCTCACTCTCTCTCATCTTCAAAGGGATAAGTGACAATGAAATGGTTGATTTATTGTCACTCTCAGACACAGTCATGGAAGAATTCTATCGTCTTCATCCAAACATCATGGAAACGGCGATATCGTGTACTCCAAGTTCTCCTTCCTATGATCTCATGGACCATTCTTCTCCTCAAGGAAGCAATCATAAGAAAATGGTGAAGAAAGGGAGTAGTGTAAAAAATAATGCCTCCTTTCAACGGATTACAACTGAATTCGAGGTTGTGATCGGTGGAGACTCAGGATATGCGGATCTTGAAGCGCCTGGTAGTTTCTATCAAAGCAATCATGATATCGCGCAGAACGATAAAATACGCGATGTTAATCAAGCAAACCGTTATGGCCGTTTACCAGTAGTTCAGTGGATTCAATTAAGACAAGCATTGGATGGCTTAATAGTAACGCAAGGAGGCGGTTTCCAGTGTTGGTGTTGGTACCACAAACAATTACTTGAAGTTGCGCGTTCTCGGTATGAAAAGCTCTTACCGAGGCTACATCAATTTATGGCCATCTACTTCGGAAATTTGGTATCACCATTAATCATGGAGGAGCGTTTAATTGCCAGTCAACCTTTGACATTTGGTAATGTTCCTGTTTGGTTTCAAGAATCTAAAATAAATCGCCGTCGGTGTATTGAGGCCTACTATCACATGGTACAAGGTGAATTGGAGGAAGAAGCTCTTCGCGAAATATGTTCTTTACCAGCAATTTGTGCAATTGCCTTACATGGTGATTTATATTCATTTTTATCGTGTACAAGTCGTTTATTGGAGAAAGTTAATGAAGAATTGTTGCGCCAGGAACAAGCTGTTGTGTGTGAAAGTCGCTCTGGAGGTTCTCATTCACTGGGTTCCCCATCCACCATTGGTTTAGTTCCAATATCCTCTGTTGGTACTTTTTCATGGGAAGACTCTCAATCTTGTGGAGTTTCAGCCGAGGATTTAGCAAATAAATTATCACCCGCATTAATGAGATACTTTGAAGGGTTCATTAATATGAAGAATAAAATAAGAGCAGGTTTGCACGCAAATACTCGTCTTTTTGTGAGTGGTTCTGCTCAAGATGATGGGGGATTTGGTGATTCCTCTAATCTCATGCTACCAATAATTCGAGATAATGTAAAGCTCACCCATTATTTGCGTTGGTTAATTCAAAATATTAATCATATTTCTAAGCAATCCAGGATGTCAATACCTGTGGCTGCTTGTAATCACCCATTAACTTCAATTGTGTATAGAGATGTTCAGAAAATACTGTACGATACGTCATCTAAATTCTCGAATGACATGGGGTGGGTTCGGGGAGTTCATTGGCAAAGGGCATTCAATCTGGGTGGTGCTAGACATTTTAATCCCTTAATCACAACGTTGGTTGGTCATCGAGATTGTATTCGCTCTCTGTCCTGGAAAATTGATGGTATGCATATTCTTTCAGCATCTGATGATAACACCATATCATTGTGGGAAGTCTTAACTGCTAAGCGAATTGCAACATTGGAAGGTCATACTGATGGAGTTACAGCAGTGACTTGGAACTATGATTGTACTCGCATTGCTTCCTCATCCTTGGATCAGACAGTGCGGATCTGGGATGGAGTTTCAGGCGATGAATTGATATCATTGACAACCAATAAAAGCAGTCCAAAACCGATCCCAATTACTATGTTGTCATGGAATGTTGACAGTTCACTACTTGCGGCTGGAGATGCAAAAGGTAACATTACAATTTGGGATACTATCCTCGACAGCACAGTGAAATATTTTTTCCAAGAAAGCCACAATGGGAGGATCAATGGATTTGCTTGGAATCGATCTGGTACTCGCCTAGCATCCTGTGGGCTTGATAAAGTCATTATTGTTTGGAACTTGAAAAATGGAAAGGAAATGTTGACATGTACTGGGCACTCTAATCGTGTTACATCTATTTCATGGTCAAAAAAGAAGAACATCATTGTGTCTGGCTCTGCCGACAAATCTATTCGTCTTTGGGATGGGAACACTGGTGATCAGATTTTTTGTTTGCCTTCTTGTCACTCTAAGGTGATCACGTGTGTGGCCTGGAATCCTAATGGAAAGTTTATTGCGTCAACTTCAGAAGATCAATCTATTGCTTTGTGGAAGTTAAATGTGGATGCTTTGGAAGAGTTGCTTACGGGACAAACAAATACAGCTGTGCAACCTGTCAACAATGCTCCGACCACAATTGTTGCACGTAATGCTGCGGCTGGTTTGCCATCAAATTTTTCAATGCAATCAATGGCCATAGGAAAGAGTGGGAATAATGGTAAACTGACCCCCATCCTGCAAACGGTGTCTTCTTCTCTGTCAGCTAGTACTTTAGCATCAGCATCTCCTAAGCGATCGCCCAGAGTAAGTCAAGTGGTACCGGTGTTGCAGGAAATAGCACGATGGCAGACAGAAGATCGAATGGCCACTTTATCGTGGAATCGTGACGGCAGCAAACTTGCAACTGGTTCATCGGATGATTCTATCAAGATTTGGGATGCTATGATCTTACCTTCCGATAGTTATGAAGGTCATCAAAACGTTGCCATTAATTCAGTTTCTTGGAATGATGATGGTAGCCGTTTGTTGACTGGTGGTGATGATGATCGCATCATCGTTTGGGATGCAAATAATCGAAATATCTTGCAAATTTGCAAACATTCTACTTCTTCTCAAGAAGATTCCTCATCATCAGCGTGGTCTCTTCCAATATTCTTAAATCAACCACCGAGCGGTCGTAGTCATAGTAACCGTGGAAGTAGTCGCAACACTCCATTGCAGGGGGGAACTGGTCCCAAGTCGACTCCCTCGCCGTACACTCAGTTTTATGCCAGAATTAGCAGGCCACCCAGTTCGAATGCAATCTCTCATCAACTTCATAATGGTCAAGTAAATTCAGCATCAAATGCAGCTGTTCGCACAAGAGATAGTCAAAGTACAATTGGGTCAACGGATGAAGTTGTTCTGCCAAATCCTAATACTTCAAGTGCTAGTCAAGGTGCATTAGGTTGTTGCAGTGTTACTGCTGTATCATTTAGTCCGGATAGTTGTCATTTCTTGTCTAGCTCCAACGACCACACAATCAAAGTGTGGAATGCATTTTCTAGTTTCTGTGAAGGAACGCTTCGTGGCCACACTGATCGTGTTAGTTGTGCTGTTTGGAGTCCTGATGGCAATAAGATCGCTTCTGGAGCGGATGATGGTACGATTAAAATTTGGGAAGTAGTTTGTGAAGCAGCAATATTTACCTTTTCTGACCATCAGTGGGTGATTCGTGGCCTTTCATGGAATCGTGATGGAACAAAGTTATTGTCTTGCTCGGAGGACAAAACTGTTCGTATGTGGGATATTTTCAATGGCGAGTTGATTATATCATTTGATCAGGGTCATACAAGTTGGATTACCGCAGTAACGTGGAATAACGATGGTTCAAAATTTGCCTATGCTTCAGCTGATGGGCAAGTGATTGTATGGGATGCTCATCAGCCTGTGAAAGTGTCAACCATGATTGAAAAACCATCTCAGCGGTTTTCCTCAATTGCCTGGCATCCTGCACCCTCAACATCATCAGCTTCTTCTCTACTAGCAGTTGGAAGTTGTGAAGGAGTAATTACATTGTGGAACACTGTTACTGGTGAGGAAGTTAATACTCTGGAAGGGCATACTGGAACAATTACGTGTCTCGCGTGGAATAGACTTGGCACGAAACTAGCTTCCACTTCGGAAGATAAATCTGTAAAAATATGGGATTCTCTGTCAAACGATTTTTCGGTTTAAGACATTCCTGTCGAAATCACGGCAGTGTCAGTCTGTCTTGAGTCATTATTCGAATTGCACGAATATCCTCTCTATCGATCATACCTTGTTTGTTGTTATGTAATATATATGTATATGTATACTTCCCAGTTATATTTGGTATGTTGTATGATTTTTTGATTGGTTGGTTGTTACTTTCCATCCAATGTATCCCTTCTACCTACTGTGTATATACCTGCCACTTCCTTCATTCAGTTTTGTGTTCGACAATTAATTGTTAATATTTTTTTGTATACATTAGTGTGGGTTACTCAATATCGTTGATTTTTTTTTTTGTAGTATTACAGCTTTGTGCCACTTAGATAAACTTAGATGGTACATGGTTTTCTCACAGCACATGGTTAAGTACCTTTACTTGGTTGTGTTAATAAATTTTTTTGATTCCATCAAGACTATCCAAGGTTGAGTTAACTATGTGATAGTTGGATGGACGACATTCTCCTAGTATGTATAGTTGATGTGTGTTTTGTCGTTGTTTTCGTATTTACATTGAATTTTTTATACTTGTCTCAATGCAATTCACATGCTACAAGCTGGTGCAAAGTATATTTTATCAACCCGACAATGATATCTTTTATAGCGACTGTTTCCCGCTATGTTAAGTTTGATATTTTTGAGAAAAAGAGATAATCTTTCTAAAGTATGATAATATGAATAATTCACAATTTATAAAGAAGATATAGGTATCCGTTTTCGCGGTGATAATGAGCATAATTATAAAGGAGAAAAAAAACTGTTTCTCTAATTCTAGTAGTGTTACTATTTGTTGGATCATCTTCTTAATTGTTAAAATACAGTAATCAAACTTTTTTGGTGTATATATTTTTTGGTGTATATGGTATACCATATCCAGACCGTAAAACTCATTAATTCATGCCATACGCGGTGGTACGTGTGGTATTCTGTAATCAACATGTCAGTAGATAGAATAAGGATAACATTATGGGCACGTATGGCGCAAATCGCATGCACACGTCATCACATTTTCACTGCGACCATCCCTTCGAGATTCGTTCGGGCGAAGGTTTCACAAATACGTCAGAGCAAAAGTCAGAGCGATTGGAAGTCAATGATTTCTCAATTCAATTCATAATTTAATTGTTACTGACTTGTATTATCTGTAAAAATGTTAAATTTATTTGTCATTGTTCTCATTGTTGTGTTGGCAAGTGTTTCTGCCAGCACTTGGAACTCTACCAAGATCAATCCAGACACTGTTCCTTCTTTGGATATTCCTAAGTATCTTGGTCTTTGGTACCAAATGGCTGCTGACAAAATTGTCTACTCTACTTTCGAGAAGGACTCCTATTGCTGCACTGCCTTTTACGGAGACAACGGTGATGGTACTCTTTCCGTTCACAACTACGCCAAAATTAATTCTCCTACTGGTGCCGACTATACCATTAATGGATACGCATACCAAACCGATGCTGCCAACCATCCTGGCCAATTGAAGGTTGTCTTCAATAGCGCTGATGCATTGCCTTTCCCTGCTCCATATTGGATCTTGGAACTCGGCCCAATCAATGCCAACAACCAATATGACTATGCCATTGTTTCCGATAATTTGTCTTCTTTCCTTTTCGTTCTTGCCCGTGATGTTGCAACCTTCAATAATAAGTACAAGGAATCTGTTTCCCAAAGGCTCACTGATTTGGGTTTCACTGGCATAACCGCCCCAATTGACACTTACCAAGGCAGTGACTGTATCTATGAGGCTACTACCCGTCGCCAACAAATCAAGAAGATCGAAGGAAAGTAACTCCTTTAAGTTGTATGTCTTGCATTATCTGTGTCATTTGCAGCTGAAACGGTATAGAGGATTCAGTAGCAAGTATTTACAAGAATGTTTACAATCTCATATGGAATTAGGTTGATTTATAAAAATTAGTGTTATTGTCTTTTAATAAAATATTTTCTGTACTTCTTTATTGAATTCGTTCTATGGAATAAGATTGCTGAAATATATGAATAAAAATTCCTTGACATACCACTGGCATAGCAAGAGTAATTACTATAAGAATACGAATAAATTCAATGATAATAAAAATAGGATCAAGTTGGCAGAAAAATATTAGCGACTGCTGCAGGATTTGAACCTACGCGGGAATTTCCCAAAGGATTTCTAGTCCTTCGCCTTAACCGCTCGGCCAAACAGCCACATAGACTAAGAGGTCATATAAATAATATAAAGATATCACACATATTAAGGAACATAGAGCGTATTGCCCAAATCGCAAATAAACTTTGTTAGTTTTGTAGCTTTAGTTCGTTTCGTCACCTTTAAAAAAAAAATAATAATAAACTTTCCAATATTGGTGTGATCTTGGGATGGAATTTGAGATCAATGGAGTTCTCTATCAGGCAGCGGATTGCCAATTACCAGAGTATGACGATGATGGAGTGTCGACATATTGGGAGAGACGAAATCATATGGAACATCCAGTTAAGTACATAATATGTCATTGCATGGATGCGACATCTGAAGTGGAAGTAACAACAATTTTTCGGCAATATAAAGTTAGTGCACATTATGTGGTTACGCCATGTGGTGACATACTTTGCTATGTCGATCCAGATCATGTTGCATATCATGCTGGCCAAAGTGCATTTGACAGCTGGGATGAAACGCCAGTATATGTTAAACCCACAATTACTAATCGTCCTAAGACTTTGAATTATAATTCAATAGGAATTGAGTTTCTTTGCCCTGGTTATGCTCATGGCGGCAAAAATTGGTATCACTTTGAGCCATTCACTGAGAGCCAAATCAAAGTGGGCTTGGCTTTGATACAATATTTAACTGAAAGATTCCAGATCCACCGAGACAGGATTCTGGGTCACAGCGACATTGCTCCATTTCGAAGAAGTCCTTCCAATTTAAACGAAGTTAATTTTGCCAAGAGTGATCCTGGTGCGACTTTTTTTTGGAAAGAGTTAGCGGATATTGGTATCTCTATGCCACTGCCTAATCTTATCAGCAGTCGGCGACCTACGATCGATTGGATTCAGGAGACATTGAGAATTATTGGTTACTGTTTAGTTCCAGTGAGTGGTATTTTGGATCTTGAAACTGTGTATGTACTAATAGCCTTCCAGCTCCATTTTGTACCTGGGAAGTTTACTGATGAAACTTATGCTGATACTGCGATTACAAAAAAGAGCTACGACTTGCTGATTGATGGTGCAACTGTTGGGGCATTGGAGGAGTTGCGTCGATATAAGTCAATTATGTTATGACAATTCTGTGTGTTGTTTGTTTGTTGCTACCACATGAAATAATTGACATATTTGCTTGTTTTGGTATTTAATTTATGGGGAGCTTGTTGTAATTAATGCTAAGAAGACTGGTAAGTGTTCATTGGATTTGAATTAATGCAAGGATAATGTTTTCTACCCTTGATCTTGATATATGCCTGTACTTGACCAGTCTTATCTTGGTATCAAGTTGTGTTCTTTGCCGGGTACATTGCGAGCTGATAATAGATTGGATTTGTGTCATACCAACTAGATTGTATTAAATTATTGGTTTCATTCACATGCTTCTAAGTATTGTTGTCAGTAGTACATGACACGACGACACACAACTCTAGAACTGCTAAATCTTAAGGGAGTTTCAAACCCAAACTGGGATATTTTTGGCATTTGAAAAGAAAAGTTAATAGCTTTTCAACCATTTGAGAACAATCGACAACAATGAAATGAAAGGTGGACTTTTTTTTATTCTCTGTCGAATGATATACTTAAAATCTTGAGACGTCCATTTGAAGATATGAAAACGCAATTTTCTCGAAAATTTGACAGTAAATGGCTAGATTATCATTAATATCATCAAGAAATGAATGTTATATTAGTATTCATGATAACCCAACTACATTAGACCTGACCTTAGATTTTATCAATCGAGGCTAATATGTAAACTTGATATTTTACGTAGAATTTATTTTTGACTAAGTAGAACAAGTGGTGTAACTTTTGACTAAACAGCGACTACCTCAAGAACGATGATAGAATAAGCAAAAGCAATCAAATTCAAATTCAAGGTTCATTTAGATGTAATCAATAAAAGGCACCTGAATACGTCGAACATATTAATACATCGTAGTTCTATAAAATATCGAAATACTATGCCTAGAAGCTCGTAACCAGCCGTTGAGAGCGGAGGAAAGGGAAACAAAGCGCCGGGGAAAAAGCAAAAATACTTCTACAGTTTTAGATCATTTTATATGGGTCCCTTGCAAAAATGAGTTGCTTACCAGCACTATTCATAGACCAAAGCTTTGGTGATATTGAGAAAGCCTTATTGCTGAAGGATCGCTCGTTCCCAAGCAAACAATATTTAGACCGCAACAATGCTTAACCTGTTTCCGTCGAGGAGGATGACGACGATGATGAGGCGATCTTCCCTGGTATTCCAACGAATTTAACTGTTAGCAGCAAGATCGCTGATGTATTAATTGATATTACTACGAAGATCATTAATGGACAACACATTCAAGTGCTTGAGTTATTCAACGGCTCGTCACTAAGTCACAAAGAACTGTTGAAGATATGTTTGAATGAATCAGAGCACGACAACAACGATCGATTCACCGGCATTCGCAAATTAATTATTAATTTTATCGAGCAAACCAATACAAATGGCGATGAACGTTTTAATGGCATGGGAGATGATGAGCTGGGCTTGCTGGTGCTTCTGCTGGGCATAACATATTTGGAACTTTATTGCCAATCAAACTACACTGGTCCTGAGTTCAACTCGAATGAGAGGCAAATACTGAATGATGGAAACGAAGACGAGTTGAAGAAGCCATCAGTTTTTGCTTTGGAATGTGATGGACACTTCCCGTACAACCTGGTAGACATCCCAGCAACAATTCTCATCGGGCGAAGCTTGATTAGCTTTGTTGCATTTCCTAGTCGCGCTTCATGGCGTCAAGGAATCAAGCTAGATGATGAGGGTCATATTTTACCACCTTCATATGACGATACAGAGTTGATTGTTCGAGCTGATCTGATTGAAGAGTTAACCAAATTCAATTCAGCGAAGTGGTGGAATGCACGTGCAACAGTGTTGCATATTCGTTTATTACAAAAGCAATCCTACGAAGAAGTCCCGACACTTTGGAATGAGTGTTTGATGAGTTTTGGGGCTGTTCTCTCTTCATATGCAGAAGTATCTGACCACTTACTGCTGATGTCTGGAGTCGGTAAGTTCAATCCGTTAGATTGTGCAACTCCAATGCGATGTGTAGAAGATAATAGCTATCGTATGCTCGTTACCAATGCATGGATAGAATGGGGATTAGCATGTACTCATTTTCAATTTTCAGATCATGGCAAAAAGGCGTTCTTTAAGGCGAAAGAGGTGAGTGGTATTCAGACAAAAGTCACCGCTGCGCTAGGAAAGCGTACAAAATATCAACGCGAAGATATTGCACAGCTTTTCTTGTACGCGAGGTCCCATTTCATCACACATGGCATTGTTCATCCCGAGGAGCATCGAAAAGCAATTGGTGTTTTAGTACGAAACGAGCCGGACAGCACGGAAGGTAATTCAGAAGAGAGCGGTGGTAGACCAAATTATGAATGGGAAATCGGGAAGCGCGCAGTCAACGAAGTTGATCAGCGCACTGGTGAAGAGGCTGCGATTCGTGAAGTTTTATTGGATACTATTGATACAGGTGCCGCGGAGAATATTATATTAGAAGGTGGTCCAAAGTTTAGTGGAGCAGATGATTACGAAGATGGGGGAGATTTGCATCCGTTAGATCAAGCCGTCATCCTAGCTCTCTGTCTTGATGTAAAGAACAGTAATCCAGTCGACGGCCTGACCAATGAAGAAATGCAACCTTATGTCGAACGTGTTCTCAAATTGGCAAAAAATTGGATGATTCATTCTACCGCACTTCTTCAGCGCTCATGGTTGGAGTTTGAACGCCGCAAGACGGCTGATCGTGCCATGCTACAGATTCAAGCACTGATCGATCAACATACTACAAGATTGACTATCTTCCAATCAACATTCAAAAGTATTGAAGAGTCTGCACCATCACAAGATCGATTGCTTTATCTATATCAGATAATTTATCCTTCACAATTCGAATTGAAACGTGATCTTGCAATTA
>JACCEA010429789.1_pt1 | contig 10100 bp, 5 predicted proteins | sample 7449851 | NCBI WGS metagenome assembly JACCEA01 (sample SAMN15323453, study PRJNA562643) | freshwater metagenome | isolation source: river surface water | place: USA:Blue River Watershed | collected 2017-08-18 | reverse complement strand
TGAGTCAATCGTTCAAAACCTAAAAATCCCTTTCCCGCAAACATTCCGAGATCATTCCTTGGGACAACAATTAATAGATTTTCAATTCGAATTCCAAAGCTATTTTCCACATAATAACCAGGCTCATTACTGACTATCATACCCGCAAATAGTCCTTGTCCGTCCACCAGCGGGCTAATTCGTTGTGGTCCCTCGTGAACATTCAATGCTGCACCCACTCCATGACCAGTGCCTGTTTTCATCAACGTTAATATGTACACATCAAATACTAATCATGGAAGTTACCGTGAATGAAATTTTTCCCTACTTGCCACAAATGTTCCCTCGCATAGATATCCAAAAAGCAGCCCGGTGTACCAACGGGAAAAACTTGTCGATCAATTCCAATATGCCCTTTCAAAACTCTCGTGTACATTTCACGCTAAATGAAACCTCATTACCACAAATAATTTTGATTTCATGGTAATCGTTACCTGCAATGGTGTAGGTTGGCCGAAATGAAATGTTCTCGTAACATCTGAAAATATATCATCTTATTCAACAATTTTTTCCATCTGCAATAATTTGCCTTACCTGTAGTTCCATCAATATATTGTCCTCCCGAATCTAAAAGCAACATATCATTTTTTGACAACATCTTGCAACCTGTCTGGTTAGCGCGATAGTGTATGATGGCACCATTTTCATTCACACCCGCAATCGTGGCAAAAGAAGGTTCCAAGAACTTAATACATTGAGCTCGAGATTGCGTCAAGTGGATATCGATATCGTATTCAGATATTTCTCTCCCCGCTGCAAGCTGTTCTTCCAACCAACTTAAAAACTCTGCAAATGCTGCGCCATCGCGCAAATGACATTCTCTCATACCATTCAATTCGGCATCATTCTTTATGGCTTTCATCATTACAATCGGAGATCTTTTTTCAAATTTCATCTTAGCCGGGATAGATTCAGAAATGGCTGCATTAGCAGTCTTTGTATCAATCCAAATCTTTGTGTTTGCCTGATTTGTCAATTGTTGTTGCAAGAATGTCAGTAATTCACCATAAGGACGAACCAAGACATGATTTTCTGTGAAATATTCTTGGACGACCTTATCGACTTTTCGTTCATCAATGAAAAGTAAAACATCTTCTTTTCGTACAATACAATAGCAATATGAAATGGGATTGCATGGCACATCACTTCCGCGAATGTTCAACAGCCACATGATCTCATCTAATGCAGTGAGCACCAAAACATCACATTTATCGTTTTTGTCTAACATTAACTTTCTTATTTCCTCTAACTTCTGTCCAACTGATTTACCAGCATATTGAAGTGGGTGAATCCTCACGTTGCTGTTTGGTAAAGTTGGTCGTGCCATATTACATTGAACAGTTTGGTAGTTATGCCAGACTTCATCGATCGGATTTGATCTCAAGAACTTGAGCGATATTTCCTTGCATCCTAACGAATCTTTTAAAGCCTGTACTGATGAAGATGAGTGAACAAGTGGATCAATGCCAACTGATGTGCCAGATGTCATGGTTTGCAACAAATAGTCTGTGTGATTGGGTATATCGCTTAGACCAACTTTCATTAATGTCCAATCCGAAGAGAGTTCCATCTCTGCTTGTCTATGATACCTACCATCCGTAAAAAGTAGGGCTTTTTCTTTGGTGATAACAGCAACTCCAGCAGATCCTGTAAATCCAGAAATGAATTCTCTACGGGCAAAATGTGGGGCAATGTACTCATTCAAGTGAGGGTCGTCTGTAGGTACAATCAATGCATCAATTGATTCTCTTGACATTATATCTCTTACAAGATTAACATTCTCTTTGAATTGAATAGGATCACGAGGGACAACAACTTGATTATTCGTCCATCGTCGATGAGAAAGGTTTTGACTGGTGCTTCCACCTCTATGAGCAAAGGCAAAATTTCGAAAAGGCCTTGCCGAAATCCATTTTGGTTGCCTATACTTTGCGATGGTATAAGTCGTGAATGTAAGCATAATGAAAATAAAGAAACACACTTCTGATGACTTGGACATCATCATGCATTTAGAAAATATTGCCGGTGCGGCTCATGCATCATCACGCACAATCAATCAGCAATGAGCCAGATCATTTTGATACACCAGTGTACAAACTTAGAGGTTTAGATATTTGAGATTAACGTAGCCGTTTCGCCACACAATGGCATGAGTATTGAAAAGGGTAAACTGTGAATTATTGCAAACATATTTGGACTGTTCATTGACCATCTTACTGACTTCTGAACTGGCAGTTTGATATTGTAGCAGAAGTAAAAATGGTGGACGTTGTACTTCTTCAAGACCAATTGTTTGACAGAGTCCAGCAGGTGAATATCAAATTACAAAATTGATTCGTTTTCATGACCTTTGAATGCCTTGTGTTAGAAACGTGCCAGCGACGGGCTTTCTGAGATTCGAGACGGAGCCGAACTTGGTGGTCGTGAAAAATACACAGCCAGTCAGTTGCTGAAGGTGCATTTCAATGTTCCCGAAGAGGATCACGAGAATGTACTGAATTACGTGACAAACCATTTCCAAAGTCACTTGGAAAATCCTGGGAGTCTAGATCCTTCACAATCGGCATTTTTCTCTGCATCTCTGCTGGGAATGTGAGTTACTTTGTTTATAATCTTTTCGATTCGTACTCATACCCACTTTTACAGGCAAATTACGCACTTGAGCGTTGATGTAGAATATAGCGAAGAAAATCACCAAATAACAGTATTCTTACGTGCGTTTCATCATTATTTTGACCTCGAGCCAGTCGGTCCAATTATTGATGGTGATCTGTTGGTGCAAGGATATGCAGTGAGTGAAATATTTGGACCAAGTCTTGCAGTAGTTAGCATAATTGAAGAATCAGAAGAAGATGGAATAATGTTTCAAGAAATTTCAACCGTTCCACCAAATCGTATAATGATTACTCCACCAGAGGATAGCGATGAACGAACAAAATATATTATTCCAATTTCTTTGGAGCCAGAACATCGCAATAAGAAGATTGAAATAAAAATTTATGTCCAACAAAAGTCTGAATTTTCATATGAAGATGAAATCGCCACAGATTTTGATTCCCATGAGAATCGTTTGCGAATGATTGTATCCAATGTTATTAAAACTGGAGAAAGTGAAGGGATTGTTAATCGCGATACTACAATGGAACCATTACCTGAACTTGAGACTCCAGCCACCAATCAGCTATTGGAGGACCTCGAGGCAGATGAAACTGCGTCTAGAAAGACTCTCACCAAGAAAGAAAAAGCAGGTTTTCCAACTACTCCATCCAGTGCGGTAGAAGGAATGAATGAATTTGATGAATTATTACAAGGCAATAATATTGTCAAGGATATTCATATTGCTGCAGACTATGATGATGTCATAGCATTGCAGTCTGAGGGCTATCGTTTAATCTGTACTGGTATCACTCCTTATGGTCCCATTTCTGATCAAGATCATATGTGGAAATTTCACATTCTTGCAGGTTATGGTCCAAATGATGAAGCAGGTCTTGAAGACTTTATTTTCGTCAAATGTTTAAAATCTCTTGGTACATTGCCAGCAATTCCATTCTACAATATCTACCACGATTACGATCTATCCAGTTCTGATGATGATTACTCCGTATATGTTGCAACCAAAACGGGTATGAATCCTAAGTTCAAGAAGGTTATGATGCTTAGCTCGTCCTTCGAACACGAAGAACTTTTGGATAAGTATGTTGCCTCAGTAACCGGTGTTTACCGACAAGCCCCAAAAGAGATTCAAAATGTTGTTGGTGGAAGTTGTGGTATTTTGTTGGTTGTAAACTCTAACGATGCTCCACAAACTTCTTCAGCTGCTAGTGTTGCAAGTAGAGCATCTCGTAGTCGCGAAGGTGGTGAAAGTCGTAGCAAGAAGGAGAGGACTGGTGAACAAGGAAGTGTTGGGGAGGAAGATGAATTAGATGATGACGATGATGATGACTATTATGACGATACAGAAGAGATTATGAGAGGTATGGAGGAGCAAATCGAACAAATGGAAACAGAGAAAGCGACTTTGAAGAATCTGAATTCTGAGTTGCAAAAGAAAGCTGTTGCTTTGATGACAAGAGAAAAAGCTTTGCAAGGACAAACTGCTGCTGTTCGTGCCAATGAAATGATGAATAATCTAGGTGGAACTGGTGGTGCTAATAATGGAACTGACCCTGCCGCTCCAAATGCTCCTGAGCAACCTGCACACAACACATTGGAGTACATGGAAAAGGAGAAACAATATCAAGATACTTTAGTGCTCATTGTCGATGAACGCAACAAGCTAAATAAGCAATTGAAAGAATTCGACCAATTGGCATTAGATTTACAAACTCGTCTCGACGACAAGGAGTTTAAAGCAAAAAGTATTGCTACATCATTCAAGCAATTCAAAAAGTAAGTAGGGGTGACGTCAATTTGTTTCAACTGTGTTTTTACTGCTATTTTTAGGGAAATTCTTTCCAAAGCGGAAAATAGTCGAACAGGTCATCAAATTCCAAAGAATCAAATACAACAAATTGAATTATCGGAAGCAAAACATGAAGAAGATCTCGAAAAAGTACGATTGCGGCACATAAGCTTAAAAACATTACAGAAGAAATTGGAACGTACTCTACGCGCACGTGAACAATTGGCAGAGGGTTTACACATGATAGACTTCGAACAATTAAAAATCGAAAATCAAACATTGAATGAAAAGATCGAAGAACGCAACGAAGAATTAGCGAAATTGAAACGGAAGAAGACAACAACAGTTCAAATTTTGACACATATCCGTGAAAAGCTACGATTCGTGGAACAGGCGAATCATAATTTGCGTGATAAAGTTGCCAAGCTCGATGATGTTATTACAAATTTCCGAAATGAAGTCACACTGGACAAGTTAGAGCGTGATGCGATTCGCACTGAAAACAAGGAATGGAAGGCAAAGCAAGGTTTCGCCACCAGTGATTTGTTGCTAGTAGATTTCGAAAAGCGAAAGCAACGAACTGAAGAGCTGCAAGCTGCTATTATTGAGTTAAAGAATCGCTATGAGATTTTGGTTCGCCAAGTAAATAGTGTACCTACTTTCAGCTCAATGGGTGCGTCCGGTGGAATTGGATTGGGAGGCAGTAAATTGTTGCAAAATGGGTCCGGTTCACTCCTAAAAAGTAGCAAATTTTAACAGTAGTTCCATGTATTTGTTGATAATCCTGTGCAAATATATTTATGTATAACGTTGTATTGAAGCGGGTTAGCTTAGTGATATTATTTGCATGCATACAATGATATCGCTAGACTATTTGTAGATAATTTAATTTGGCAAATTAGGTGATTTGTAAGATACATTTCAAAGCTTACAATATTTCAATTATGACCAAAACGAACCGTTACAACTCCACATATTAGATTCCTATTTCGATATTGTATGCTAAAGCGATATTAATACAATACCACGGAAGAATAAATTCTTTGTCCAACATTCAAACACCGGAAATGATTCAATTCGAGTCTCATATGACCTAAAATGAATAAATAAAGATGGGTGGAGGATTATTTCGTCCTAAAAAGCGTTACATGGGTGGTAAATCCCTACTAAAATTCTTCACCGAAGACATATTGCCGATCATGGATCATTTATTAGAAAGATTAGGATTTACAGAAGCAACAGGATTTGAAATGTTTCGACATTTTGCATCAATTGATATTAATGAAAATGGTGTAATTGATTTGGGGGAATGTTTGAAATATTTTGTTATTGAAAGAACAACATTCTCTGAACGTGTTTTTTATCATGTACTTGATGACCATGATGAAGAAATGGCTAAAATTATGAATACAAATGGTAATATGAGTGATAATTCTAAAAAGACTGGTATTAATATGAATGTTAATCATTTAAAACGTGTTGGATTGACATTTCAAGATTTTGTCTTATTAATATGGCAATATTGTACATTACCAGCTGGTGGTATAGCACGTTATATATATGAAATATTTGATACAGAAAATAATCATTCACTCAATAAAGCATATTTGAGAACTATTTATCAAATGATGTATAATACTACAGAAGTAGATGAGGAATATATTTCATTTTATCCATTAGTAATTGTTGAAGATCACGTATTAGCACGACAACGTGCACAACGAGCAAAAGAAAAGAAAGAAAAGAAAGAAAAAGAAAGAGAATTAAGAAGAATTGCAAGAAAAAATAAAAAACGTGATCGTCATATGAATCGTATTAAAGGAAGTGAAAGTTTAAAACGAGAAGCAAAAGATAAAGATAGTGATGATAGTGATAGTGATGAAAGTGATGACAACTCCACTGTGGTACTACGTGAAGAAATTACTAAAAGTGCATTTATGGAAGCATCTAATACACAACCTGCATTGATTCAACCAGCTATTGATATACAACTTCGTTTACGTAAACAAATTGGTGGTAAAGGAATGTGGGATACATTATTAAAATTTCGTGCCAAGAATTTACATATATATGATACACAATGTGATACATTAGCAGAATCATTAGATGCTATTGTAGAATCAGCAGAAAATATGAAAACACAACGATTAAATAATAATAATACTGAAAAGATTCTTGAACAAAAACAATTACAAGTTAAAAGTGGTAAAGAACAAGTTGAAAAAGAATTAAAATTATTACAAAAAACACAAGATCAAGAAAGAAAAGCACAAGAAGTATATGGTAAAGATAGACCAATGAAAATTGCATGGTCAATTTATGAACAACAAAGAAAAGCATTTGAAGCAGAAGAATTTACAACAGAAGATCCATATCATCGACGTGAAAGAAGAGAAGATCTATATCGTCTTTTAGATGAGGCCATTGAAATTTCAAAGAATTATTATGAAGAATTTGATGTTGAAGAACTTCAACGATTAACTGGTACTGAAGATGATCATGAATATCGTTATCAGGATTATATTAAAACACCAGAAGGTTCTAAATATCATACTCTTCATGTTGTTTATTATGTCTTTATGGCAATGGATAAACAAATCAAAGAAAAGAATAGAAAAATTAAGAATTTTGATGAAACAAAGAAGACAGAAAAACAACAAATGGTGGAAGCAAACTTGATGGAATTAGTGAAAATATTTGAATTTTATAAACCATTATATAGTAACTTTACAAATAAGGTGGAGCGAGAGAGAGCTATGAAGCAACTTCTTAAACGTGAGTTTCACGATGAGATGAGAGTAGCTAACAAGCTTGCAACCAAAGCTGATCTTACTGCTGCTGAACAAAAGGCTCATGATGAAGTATATAAAGATTTGAAGAAAAAGACCATATTTGACGCAGAAGAAGTAATTGCAAAACAAAAAGAGGAACGAAGGAAAGATTATATCAGAAAAGACTTCGAAATGGCTTCAAACCTGGGCTCTCGTATTACCAGGTACATTATTAGCATCGTTGATTCAATTTTTCTTTTGTTTCTCATGTCTCCTTCTTCTTTATTAGATGGGAATATGTTCTTGACAAAGAAGTTAACAAATACTTTTACATCAACATCGATACATTACAAATTAGACATCCTAAAACAGCGATTTGTGAGCATTGTGATGGAATATTGGTTCAGCATGAATTGCAATGTGATCAATGCGCAGCTCCAAGAAGTGCGAATAACATGCGTCACTATCGTCCACTTGGTTACAAGGATATCACATTGGAATAATTGATATAATTTGGCCATTAGTAATTGATTTAGCAATAATTGTATAAGACTTTTGTATATATTGTCGAATGATAGAACTATATTGTGTATAAATTAAGTTGACCTGACAAAAATATTACTTACATGGGAGATAAATTATGAACTATATACATATACAAGGTTGATATCTACAATAATGATGGTGAACCAACTCCTAATATGCTGTTGGCCCTCGAATGCGAGTTCTCATATCAAGAGCACCACGTTTGCATTCAAAATAGGCAGTTCTATACTTCGAGCACTCTGATTCTACATCGTCTTTCATACAGTCCTTGATTTCCCCTCCTTTCTGCACACATTCCGTCTTCTTCATGCAGTCGAATAACGTTTGTGCAAGTGCTTTACAAGACTACACAACTTGAGATTAAACACAAGCCTTTCACAAAATGAGAAGCAATATCACACTCACCTTCCCCATTTCAACTGATGCAATAGAGCTTCAAGATTATTACAGAATGATGACGGCAATGATCACAAATAGCGCTAGTCCACTAAAGAAGTCATCAATGTCAAGAATTGCTGGAGCGGCCGGCGAGCGGCCGAGCTGATCCGAGGCAGATTGGTGAATTCCTTAATTTTCGAACAGAAGTCCACGGGTTTATGCGAAATTCCGGGGAAATTCAAAAAAATAATCCTTGCTCCTTGTTCTTTTAAAAAACTTTATTGCGTGAAGTTTGATCATCAACTTACTCGGGAAAATGTCCAAGGCAAGCAACAAGAAGAATCACGACGAAGAGGAAGAGGAGGAAGAAGAGGAAGAGGAGGAGGACTTCGAAGGTAGTGGCGATGATGATGATGACGAGGGAAGTGGAGACGATGATGACGATGATGATGACGACGATGAGTTAGAAATTGAGGAAGATGATGATGATGACGACAAAGGTGAAAGCAGTGCTGGTAAAAAGCGCAAGGCTGATGACGAGGATGATGAGGATAGAGTAAAGATTGTCAAAGACGATTTCGAAGGTATTGATCCAAGCAATATTATTCGCGAGCCAAGAAGAAGAGCCGCTGCTTTAGCTTCTGGACTTGCCAGACCAAATGTTTCAAAGAGTTCAGAATCATCATCATCGTCAAAGCCAAATGCATTCAAGAAGCCAAAGAAGTACGACAGTGAAGACGAGGAGGTAGATTTTTAATATAGGACTTAGTTTACACCGATTCTGAAAAGCCATTGCTTGTGCGTTGATGCGTGGTTACCTAAAACATCCAGTGAAGGATATCCTTGGTTGTATGTTATAAGGTAAAGTGCTGATCTTATCAAAGAATTTTTAGTTGGCATAGGTGTGTGTGATGTGTTAGTTGACCGTGTTTTTCAATACCAGTTTGGAATTTGTTGTTCATTGGCATTGTAGAAACTTCATCTCCATTAAACATAACATAAACATCAAATATTTTTATGCATGGAGATAATGCGATAATGAATCTTGCTATTTAGTATTCATCATTATTGTGAGTCCTTTTCTTATTTTGGCAAGAATGAACGTTCTAATTTAGCATCTTTTTGGATTTACAGAATTGTGGGCTTCCAGAAACAAATCATAATTTATGGAAAATGAGATCCCTATGTCCTTGGTCATTGCTCACTGGTACCTTGGTCATTTTCGTGGCTTTGATGAGTGTGATACCACGCCAATCGGTGGTATGCGCGGCCGCACAACAAGATTCAGAAGAGGATGAGTACGCAGAAGTTAGTTTTTCTGGCAGCGAATTCAGTTTATTCGATGGAGAAGATGATGACTACTACGAAGAAGAAATAATCGTTGAGAAAAAGAAGGAGCCAACTCCAAAAATATTACCAAAGCAGACCCCTCCAAAAGTTCAAACTCCAAAAGAAACTTCGAGTCCCAAGGGAAACAAGAACACCAAAACGTCCACAAGCAAATCTGAGACTAAAAGCAATCATAAGAAATCCAAGAAAAATGGTGCCACCAAAACTCAGGCAACTACACAACCTATCAATGAAAGTATGGATGATTATGACTATTATTTCGGCTATCCCAATTGGCCACCCAAATATCCATCAGGTAGTATACGTGATCAATTTACAAAAGATTTTCATGCAAAATGTGATAAATATCCATTTGTTAAACGTTATTATCAAATGTTAGAACAACCTAATCAAAAATATTTAATATTCTTATATCATGATCGCGGTCTAAGAAATGGTGGATTTGGTGATCGTATGGGTGGTATGGTAACAGCCTTTATACATGCTATGCGGTTTAATCGTACATTAATCATCAAAGCATCTAATGGTATGCATGATATGTTTCGTCCATATCATCCTAAAGATGTCTATGATCATATTAATATGGATGGTATAAATGAAGGTAAATATTT
>JACCEA010071093.1_pt1 | contig 10101 bp, 9 predicted proteins | sample 7449851 | NCBI WGS metagenome assembly JACCEA01 (sample SAMN15323453, study PRJNA562643) | freshwater metagenome | isolation source: river surface water | place: USA:Blue River Watershed | collected 2017-08-18 | reverse complement strand
GATTCCGCTTTACTTATTGGGGGCGGATGAACAAGCGTTAAATATATATGTTGCGTTTGCCGCACTCCAGGCGATTTTGATTCACTGTAATTTGGCGATTCCCTTTGGGCCGTTGAAGTACATTTTTGTTACGCCGCAATTCCATCATTGGCACCACAGTTCAGAAAAACCGGCGATTGATACTAATTACTCTGCGCACACCATTTTGTTTGATAAATTATTTGGAACCTATCATTTCCCCAAAGAACATTGGCCTGCGGATTACGGTACTACCGTGCGATTGCCACGCAGTGTGATGGGGCAATTGCTCTATCCGTTTACGACCAATTACAAGCGCTGGAAGAAAAAGCTCCGGTCGTGATAGGAGTCCTGAGGTAGGACTCAAAGAAAAATGACTAATTTACGTTATCCAATAAAAAAGCCGCAATTGCGGCTTTTTTATTGGGTTGGTCAGTTAGGCTTTTCATTAAGCGTGGTTAGCTTATCCTGCTAACCCCACATAAACCTCATGCACATCATCATCGTTATCAATAGCAGCGAGGAATGCTTCAACTTCTTCCAGGGCTTCGCCTGACAAGCTCACCGGGTTTTTGGGTTTGTAGCCGAGTTTTGCAGAGACTACAGTGAATCCTTGTGCGGGCAGGGCTTTTTGTACCAAGTCCAGGTCCGTTAGGTCGGTGTAGAAGGTAGCGGTGCCATCGTCATCAGTTTCGAAGTCTTGCGCGCCCGCTTCAATCGCTGCATTTTCAACGTCTGCATCTTTATTCGCTGGGGTTGCTTCGATAATACCCAAGTGATCAAAATCCCAGGATACAGAACCGGATGTACCTAGTTGACCTTTACGGAACAAGCCGCGGATATTGGAGATGGTGCGGTTCACGTTATCGGTGAGGCACTCAACGATTACAGGAACCTGATGTGGCGCATAGCCCTCGTACACGACTTTTTCGTAGCTGATATTGCCGTCGAGTTGACCTGAACCTTTCTTGATCGCGCGCTCTAAAGTCTCGCGCGTCATAGACGCTTTTTTTGCTGCTTCTACCGCGAGGCGCAAACGCGGGTTCATGTCCGGGTCAGCGCCGTTGCGCGCGGCAACCATAATTTCCTTGGTGAGTTTGGTAAACAATTTACCTTTGGCATTTGCCGCTTCTTCTTTATGTTTTGCTTTCCACTGTGCGCCCATGGTTATCGCCTCGGTGATAATTAATGTATTAATCAATTGGGTTTATTGTAGGGGCGCGATTTATCGCCCCCGGTTTTTCCATCATTCCGCATTAAACAGGGCGCAATAAATTGCGCCCCTACGGATTAATTTTTATGTAACGCTGTATTCAGTTGCAGTGCGCTTTTGTTGGTAACAACTTCTACGCGACCGGTAATGGAATTGCGGCGGAATACCAAATCGGAAACACCAGCAAGCTCGCGTGCTTTGACGGTTTTGACTTCGCTACCCGCATCATCCAACACAACGACTTTGGTTCCGGCGGTGATATACAGCCCTGATTCTACTTTGCAGCGGTCACCTAATGGAATACCGATACCCGCATTTGCGCCGATCAGAGATTCTTTCCCGACAGAAATTACGATATTGCCGCCGCCGGAGAGGGTTCCCATGGTAGAGCTGCCGCCGCCTAAATCTGAACCTGCGCCCACAAATACACCAGAGAGATACGGCCTTCAATCATCGCTGGGCCTTCGGTGCCCGCATTAAAGTTCACAAAACCTTCGTGCATAATGGTTGTGCCTTCACCCAAATAAGCGCCCAGACGAACGCGTGCCGTATGGGCAACGCGCACACCTTTAGGCACAACATAGTTGGTCATTTTGGGGAATTTATCGACGCAGGAAACTTCCAGCTCTTCACCGTTCAAGCGTGCTTGCAATTGGCGCGCTGGCAATTCGTTAACATCAATAGCGCCTTGATTGGTCCAGGCTACGTTGGGCAGTACACCAAAAATTCCTGTCAATACTGTGCCGTGTGGTTTTACCAGGCGATGAGAGAGCAGGTGGAGCTTTAAATAGCCTTCAGGTACCGACGCTGGGTTAGTATCAGTGGCGAGCAGTGTTGCGACTAATGGGCGCTTGCTGTTAGTCAGTGATTTAGCAATTTCCGCCTGCGCAGTATCGCCGGCGATGGTTAACGCCTGCACAATTTCGCCAACTTGATTGTTGCTAATGGCAATAGCCTGATTGCCGCCGGTATAACCCACAATAGTCGCAATAGCGCGCGCACTATTTTCGGTAGGGTTGAGTACCGGGTGAGCATAAAAAACTTCCAGCCATTCGCCTTTGGAGTTCTGGGTGCCTATGCCTAAACCGAGTGCGTAGAGTTGAGTCATGATAGTTCCTGCGTTATTTCAAAAATAATTAATTAAAAATTTTGCCGTATTCTGCGTCTTTAAATCCAACATGCTTTTGTTTGCCGGTATCGAGAAGCGGGCGTTTAATCAAGGTTGGATTGGCTGCAATAATCGGAATTGCGCTAGTTGCATCGAAATTGTTTTTGCTGGATTCATCCAGCTCTTTCCAGGTGGTGCTGCGTTTGTTAACCAACGTATCCAAACCCAGCTCGTTAATCCAACTGCTCACCTGTGCTTCACTTAAGCCGTCTGTACGAAAGTCGTGAAATTTATACGCGACCTTGTGTTGATCCAACCAATCGCGTGCTTTTTTTACTGTGTCACAATTTTTAATGCCGTATAAAGTAATCATTTAAATTCTCTTCAGAATCCCCCTCGATCCCCCTTTTTCAAAGGGGGAAGCTTGAGTTGACTTCGTTACCCAATTCGAAGTGCTGCCTCAATTCCTCCCATTGAAAAAGGGAGGCTGGGAGGGATTATGGTTTCAATACAATTTTTGGTTTTTTACGGTTTGGATAACAGGTTCTGCAAATATCGCACACAGTGCCGTCACAACCGCGCGCCGAACAATATTCTCGCCCGTAATAAATAATCTGTAAGTGCAGCGCATTCCAACTGGATTCCGGGAATAATCTTTTTAAGTCTTTTTCAGTTTGCACTACGTTTTTACCATCGGTTAAGCCCCAGCGCTGTGCCAGCCGATGTATATGGGTATCTACCGGAAATGCCGGATGCCCAAAACCCTGACTCATTACCACGCTTGCTGTTTTGTGGCCAACGCCGGGAAGTCGTTCCAGGGCATCCCAATCGTCCGGCACTTCTCCATTGTGCTCATCCACCAGCATTTGTGACAACACTGAGATAGCTTTGGATTTTTGCGGTGATAACCCGCAAGGGCGAATAATTTCCTGAATTTTTTCGACCGGCACTTTAGCCATGTCAAAAGGATTATCCGCCAATGCAAAAAGAGTTGGAGTTACTGTGTTGACGCGCTCGTCTGTACACTGTGCCGACAGTAATACAGCAACAAGTAAGGTATAAGTGTCTTTATGGAGCAACGGAATAGGGGGTTGCGGGTAAAGATCCTGCAATCGTTGCAGGATAAATACGACGCGCTCCGCTTTGGTTAAATTTTTTGCCGCATTCATAACTTATAGCGATTGCACAAATTGCTTAATGCGTTGGGCCGCCTCTACGCATTCTGCCAAGGGGGCAACCAGCGCCATACGCACATAGTCTTCGCCGGGGTTAATGCCATTTGCTTCGCGTGCTAAATAGCTGCCGGGGAGTACGGTCACTTTTTGTTGGGCAAATAATTGTTGCGCAAATATTTCGCCTTTAATCGGGGTTTTTGGCCAGAGGTAAAAGCTGGCGTCGGGTTTGTTAACAGGTAGTACACCTGACAGCACATCAAGCACTGCATCAAATTTTTGGCGATAAGCCGAGCGGTTTGCAGTTACGTGGTGTTCATCGTCCCACGCGGCGACGCTGGCAAGTTGTGTGGGTACCGGCATTGCACAACCGTGATAGGTGCGATAGAGCAGGAATTTTTCCAGAATTTTTGCATCGCCGCCTACAAAGCCGGAGCGCAAACCAGGCAGGTTTGAACGTTTGGACAAGCTATGAAAAACCACGCAGCGCGCAAAGTCGTCGCGCCCTAATTCCGCGCAAGCTTGCAATAAACCGGCGGGTGGATTGCTCTCATCAAAATACAATTCGGAGTAGCATTCATCGGAGGCGATAACGAAATCGTATTGATCAGCCAGCGCAATCAATTCTTTTAATTGTGCGGTGCTCATTACGGCTCCAGTGGGGTTGCCTGGTGAGCAAATAAACAGCAGTTGGCAGCGCTTCCATACCTCTGCAGGTACCGCCGTAAAATCGGGAATAAAGTTATTTTCCAGGGTGCAATTTAAAAAGTAAGGTTGTGCTCCTGAGAGCAGTGCTGCACCTTCATAAATTTGATAAAACGGGTTGGGCGATACAATCAATGCATCCGGTTTGCTGCGGTCGATAATTGCTTGTGCAAACGCAAACAAGGCTTCGCGCGTGCCGTTAACTGGCAGCACATGTTTATCGGCAGTAAAGGTTCCTGCATTTAACTGAAAGCGTTTACTGGCCCAAGTTGCAATGGCTTCACGTAATTCCGGCAAGCCTTTGGTGGTTGGGTAGTTGGATAATTTCGATAAATTACACACTAGTGTTTCCAGCACAAATGCCGGTGGCTCGTGCTTCGGTTCGCCAATAGAAAGCATAATGTCTTTCAGGTGCGCAGGTGCACTAACAGCCGCTTTCAGTGCAGCAAGTTTTTCAAACGGGTAGGGATGTAATAGGTTTAAATCCGGGTTCATGATTGCCATCTAATTCTTGAAGATCTGATTCAATTAAAGTTTGTCGACGCGCTTGTCCAACTGTTCGCGTATTTCTTGCTGCAATTTTTCACACACGGAGGCATCACTTAAAGGTTTGCCGTCACTGTCTACAATAAAAAACATATCTTCAACGCGCTCGCCGAGCGTGGCGATTTTGGCGTTCAACAGTTGAATGTCGAAATCCATAAATATGCGCCCGATACAAGCAAGCAGGCCGGGGCGATCCGGACTAATGACTTCCAGTACGCTGCAATTGCGAATGGTGTCGGTGTTGAGTGAGGTGCGTGTGGGTGATGCAAAATATTTCAAACGGCGCGGTGTGCGGCGGCCGATAACATCGCGATAGTTGTCGACGAGACTCAGCTCCTCAAGTAACGCTTTCTGAATTTGTTTTAGCAGGGTGGCGTTGTTACCTAAGGGTTTGCCGTCTTCATTTAATACAAAGAAGGTGTCTATGGTGTAACCGGACTTGGAGCTGTAAATCTTGGCGTCCTGGATGCTGAGGTTTAATTGGCTTAATGCCGTAGCTGCAGCCACAAACACATTTTTCTGGTTTTTGCTGTAGACGAAAATTTGTGTTGCACCGGCTAATTCTTTGCTTGTGGTTTTTTTGATAAGAATTAATGGTTTGTCGTCTGTGCGTGCTGCAATGGCTTCCGTGTGCCAGGTGATATCGGCAACGTTTTCGCGCAGGAAATAGTCGTCACCCATGTCACCCCAGAGTGCGAGCACTTGCTCCTTACTTAACCCTTTACGCGCGAGTTTGCGGATGGCCGCTTGCTGGGTTTCTTCAATTAAATCATGTTTGTCGACGTTGTTTTCCAGGCCGCGACGCAGTGCGCGACGTGTATCCAGATACAGTTGACGCAACAAGCTGGCGCGCCAGGTATTCCATAATTCCTTATTGGTGCCGTTAATATCCGCAACTGTTAAACAATACAAATAATCCAGGTGCAATTGGTCGCCAACGGTCAGTGCAAATTTATGAATAACTTCCGGGTCTGAAATGTCTTGCTTTTGCGATACCTGTGACATTAACAAATGTTTTTCTACCAGCCAGCAGATCAAGCGTGTTTCGCGTGGTGAAATGCCGTGGCGTGCGCAAAACTCTTCGGCGTCCACGGCGCCCAGGGTAGAGTGATCGCCACCGCGTCCCTTGCCAATGTCGTGATACAGACCGGAAATGTAAAGCAGTTCCAGTTTAGGTAAGCGCGTCATAATATGTGCCGCTACCGGAAAATCTTCTTTGGCCGAGGGCAGCAAAAAGTTACACATGTTCTGCACCACTTTGAGCGTGTGTGCATCCACGGTGTAGATGTGAAATAAATCGTGCTGCATCTGGCCGGTAACCAAGCCAAATTCCGGTAGGTACAAGCCGAGAATACCGTAGCGCGACATGCGCTTTAATTGTTCTACCAGTCCAGCGGGTTGCTGCAGAAGTTTGATAAAGAGCTGGGTGTTTTTTGGATTGGTGCGAAAGTTATCATCGATAAGATGGCGGCTTTCGCGAATCCAGCGGATGGTGGACGCGCGTACACCAACAATTTGTGGGTTTTGCGCCATCAGCACAAACATTTCCAATAGTGCTGAAGGGTTTTCTTCAAAGACGTAGGTGTGCGTGGCTTCAATGAAATTGTCCCGCAATTGGAAACGCTCGTTAATTGAAACCACACTTTTGGTTTTGCCTTTCTGCAAAATGGCTTCCGACAAAAACTGCAGAACTACATCATTTAATTCACGCAATGCCAGCACAGTGCGGTAGTATCGATGCATGAATTGTTCGACAGCCAAACCTTCGTGGCTGTCTGAGTAACCAAAGAGTTTGGCAATTTCACGTTGGTAATCAAATAACAGCCTTTCTTCGGCGCGCTTGGCAACCATATGCAAGGCATAGCGCACGCGCCATAAGTACTCTTCGCCGGAATTGAGCAAAGAAAACTCTTCGTCGGTAAAAAAACCTTTACCCTCCAGCTGCTTTAGCGTGCGTACACCAAAATAGCGTTTGGTTACCCAGCTGATGGTTTGAATATCGCGCAAGCCACCGGGTGCATTTTTGATATTGGGTTCGAGATTGTATTCGGTGTCGTTATATTTTTTATGGCGCTCTTGCTGTTCCTGATATTTTGCGCGGAAAAATTCTTCAGCGGACCAAATTTTGTCGGGCCCGGAGGCTTGTAATAACTCCACACGCAACGAAGTGTCGCCAACCAGAGTGCGCGATTCCAAGATATTGGTGGCGACAGTAATATCGGTGCGTGCAATCTCGATGGTCTGTTTGATGGTGCGAACACTGCTACCAATTTCCAAACCTATATCCCACAAGAGCGTCAGGAACTTTTCGATGTTTTCTTTGCAGTGATCGAATACCTTTGGGTGATGCAGGATTAACAAATCTATATCGGAGCCAGGGTGTAATTCGCCGCGTCCGTACCCACCGACAGCTTCCAGGCTAATTCCCGTTGGCCAGGAAAATTGATGCCACGCATAATGCAGCACGCAGTCGATAAACAGCGCGCGTTCATACACCAGTGCGCGAATATCTTCACCTTCCAGGAAGCGGCGATTGGCTTGGGTGCTCGCTGCGTTAATTGCATCTTTAAATACGGTAATGATCGGCTTTTCAGCGAGTGCGCGGCGGAAACGACTTTGATCAAAGAAAAATAATGGCCGTTCAAAATAGGGCACTGCAGACATCGACATGGGTTTACCGGATTCCTGAGGCTGTTGTGGTGGGGGTATAACGGGGGTCGCGCGCTTGCCCAGCACGCGCGAAACCCAATCGTTAATTGCCATTAATTGAACGCTTCGCCAGCGCGCGCGGTGAAGACTTCTACACCGTCTTTGGTGACAATCATGGTGTGCTCCCACTGTGCGGAGAGTCGACCATCTTTGGTTTCTACGGTCCAGCCATCACTTTTTAATTTAGTGTGCGGTTTGCCGGCGTTAATCATTGGCTCAATGGTAAAGCACATGCCTTCCTTTAATTCCATGCCGGTGCCTGGGCGGCCGTAATGCAAAATTTGTGGGTCTTCATGGAACACCTTGCCAATGCCGTGTCCGCAATATTCACGCACCACTGAATAGTAATTAGCTTCAGCGTATTCCTGAATTACGTGACCAATATCACCCAGACGACAACCGGGTTTAACCAATTGAATTGCCTTATACATGCATTCCTGGGTTACTTTTACCAAGCGCTCGGCATGCGGTGCCGGGGTGCCAACGAAATACATGGCACTCGTGTCGCCGTGGTAGCCCTCATAAATCACGGTGACATCGATGTTGATAATGTCGCCCGATTTGAGCACTTTTTTATCGGACGGAATGCCGTGACAGACAACTTGGTTAACTGAGGTACAAATTGATTTTGGAAAACCGCGATAACCCAGGCACGCGGGAATGGCTTTTTGTACATTCACAATGTGATCGTGGCAGATTTTGTCCAGCTCGGCGGTAGTAACACCGGGTTGAACGTATTGGCCAATCATTTCCAGCACTTCGGCAGCCATGCGGCCAGCGATGCGCATTTTTTCGATTTCTTCCGGGGTTTTGATAGTAACTGACATGAATTCAGGCAATCTCGATAGTGATTGAAAATATGCCGCATTCTAAACGATTCCAACCCGCTTTGCCCAAGATCAATCCTCTATTGAGGTAATAGAGCGAGTTGGAAATGCATTGAACTGGGATTGGAAGAGGTGAGGGATGGGGGGAGGGCTTACTCCCCCCGGATTAGAGACAGGTGTTTATTCAGGCAGAGCGACGGCGCAAACTGGTAAGCGCATGGATTACCCCGCGCAATTCCGCCAGGCCTTTCATGCGGCCCGCATAGGAATAGCCGGGGTTGATGCCGGTTTTGCCAATCTCATCGCCCATTAAGTGGCCGTGATCCGGGCGCATGGCGATGGGCGGTAAGGCTACACCGGTTTTTTTGCGGCGATCTTCTTCATCTAGCAGGGCTTCAATCAAGCCGACCATATCGTTGTCGCCATCCAGGTGATCGGATTCAAAGAAGGAGCCATCTTCCTCGCGCTTGATATTGCGCAGATGAACGAAATAAATGCGTTCGCCAAATTCGCGCGCCATGGCAACGAGGTCATTATCGCAGCGGGCACCGTAAGAGCCGGCGCATAGTGTCAGGCCATTAGATGGGCTGGGTACCGCATTGAGCAGTGCCCGGGCATCGTCAGCAGTGGAAACTACGCGCGGCAATCCAAAGAGTGAAAAGGGCGGGTCATCCGGATGGATGGCCATGCGTACGCCGGCTTCTTCCGCCACCGGGATCACTTCGCGTAAGAAGGCAAAAAGATTGGCGCGCATGCCTTCGTCGCCCATTTTGATAAACAGGTCGATCGCAGCGCGAATACCGTCGCGATCATAGGAGCCTTCGCCACCGGGTAATCCGGCAATTATGTTTTTTTCCAGCAGGGCTTTTTCTTCGCTGCTCATGGCGTCGAGGCGTGCTTTGGCTTTGGCGAGTACGTCAGGGCGATAGGATTGCTCGGCCCCAGGGCGTTGCAGGATGTAAACATCATATGCGGCAAAGTCGCTCATCTCAAAACGCAGCGCGCGGGCGTTGTTGGGTAGTGTGTAGTTGAGGTTGGTGCGGGTCCAATCCACCACTGGCATGAAGTTGTAGCAGACATCTCTAACACCCGCAGCGCCCACATTGCGCAATGACTCTTTGTAGTTGTCGATGTATTGCTGGAAATTGCCGGTGCGGGTTTTGATATCGTTATGAAGCGGGATGCTTTCGATGACCGCCCACTCAAGCCCATGATCTTCAATGAGTTTTTTGCGCTCCAGAATATCGCTCATGGGCCAGGCCGCACCGGTCGGAATATGGTGTAGGGAAGTAACTATGCCGGTAGCACCAGCTTGGGCAATGTTCTGCAGGCTGACAGTATCTTTGGGGCCAAACCAGCGCCAGGTTTCTTTCATGATGAGGTCTCGGGGTTTCTTGTGAGTTGATTTAACTAGTGTACAAGTTGATTCGGGCGCGGCCTAGAGGGATATGCAGTTCCTTACATTAGCGTGAATGCTGTAGCCACAAGGGATTTAGGTTTATCTGGTGGTTTTTTTGTGGTATAAAGCGCGCCTCTTTTTTCGGGTTAGGGCTAAATCCCACCGGAAGCAAGAGAAAATCCTTTATTTAACAAACGTCACACATACATCGACACGCAAAACCTGGGTGCCTAATGTTTGACTCTACCTAGGTAGAGTAACTGCAAACATGCTGGTTGGTGAGCGGGGTGTATGGAGGCCTAACCCAGTAGGAATACTAAAATGCCACAAGTAAGCATGCGCGACATGTTGTCTGCCGGTGTCCACTTCGGTCACCAAACCCGTTACTGGAACCCAAAGATGGG
>JACCEA012258985.1_pt1 | contig 10103 bp, 9 predicted proteins | sample 7449851 | NCBI WGS metagenome assembly JACCEA01 (sample SAMN15323453, study PRJNA562643) | freshwater metagenome | isolation source: river surface water | place: USA:Blue River Watershed | collected 2017-08-18 | reverse complement strand
TAATTGCCTGTTAGCCTTCGCTTTTGTTCATTTTTCAAGCTTCCGCATGTCCTCACAGCTACATATAACGCTCATTCAGCCCCACATAGTATGGGAAGACAAAACCGCCAACCTGGCACATTACGAAACACTGCTTAATTCCATCACCGGTCCGCGCCATGTAGTGGTCCTGCCCGAGATGTTCAGCACCGGCTTCAGTATGGCTCCCGAACGCCTCGCCGAACCCATGACCGGCAACACCATAAAGTGGATGAAGGAAATGGCGGTAAAACACCGCTGCATTCTGGCGGGCAGCCTCATAATCGAAGATGATGATAACTACTACAACAGGTTCCTTTGGGTACAACCAGATGGTACTATCATCAACTACGACAAACGACACCTGTTCGCATTTGCCGGCGAAGACCAACACTATGCCGCCGGTAACCACCGGGTAATAGCGCAGGTAAATGGCTGGCGCATAAACCTGATGGTGTGTTACGATCTCCGTTTCCCTGTATGGGCGCGCAACAAAGATGCAGAGTACGATGTAGCTATCTATGTAGCCAACTGGCCGCGGGTACGCAGTCTTGCATGGCGCACACTACTGCAGGCACGCGCCATAGAGAACCAGTGTTACGTTGTGGGTGTGAACCGGGTAGGCACCGATGGCAAAGGAAATGACTACAGCGGCGACAGCAGTGTCTTCGGGCCCCTGGGCGATCTCATCTGGCAACACACCGAAACAGAGGCCGTGCGTACCATAACACTCGAAAAAGACAATCTCTCTCAGATACGAGAGAAGTTGCCCTTCCTGAAAGACGCTGATAAGTTTATGTTGTTATGATGCTTAATACCTTTATGAAAAAGCACCCTCATTTTCGCACATTATTACTCTTCTGCCTTGTGATAGTCGCATTTGGCTGTAAGAGCAAAAAGCCGGACAAAGAACAAATAAGAGATGCACTTACTGGCTATATTAATGCCGTATCAAACAATCTCGGTGCAGAGAGCATAAAGTACATTGACTCCAATACCGTTCGATATTATGGGCAAATGATACCGTTAATTCTAAAAGCAGATAGCAACACTGTATCGCGTCTGCGGATCGATCAACAATTGCTTGTGCTCGTAGTACGTCAAACAATGCCGCTCGGGAAAATAAAGTCGCTTAACGGAGCCTCTTTGTTTGAATACCTCGTACAGATCGGAATGTGCGAAGCTGGCAAAGGTCTTGACAAGTATTATTTCGATATTCACGTTGAGAAACGAGATCACGGCTACATACTGCTCATTGACAGCAACAACGTTAGTGGTGTTAAATTCCACTTCAATAGAGAATTCGGTCAGTGGAAAATAGATATACCCTCCATTGCCTCTCTCATCACCAAAAGCATGTGGCGCAATCTTATAGAAGAGTCAGGCAAAACAGAAAAAGAATTTGTGCAGCAAGTGGTCGAACTCAGTACCGGCAACCGGCTCAATGATTCTACTTGGCATCCACCTCACTAATCATCTACTTGATATTGATCGTATAAACCGTGCTGCCTATGGCAGTCTCCCCGGTAGCGTCTTTAACTATCACCTTGAATTTAATGGTCTTGCCCGCGGCACTGCTCATGATCGTTCCGCGCACAATACCCGCCGATTCATCAACCGTCAGACCTGCACCGGTCAACGCAGAGCTTCCTGAATAACTTGCATCCAGCAACCAGGAGTAGGGTGGTGTGCCACCGGTAACATACAAAGATGCTCCGTAAGACTTACCCGCCACACCATCTACCAGTGTAAATGGCGTACCTATCTGCTGCAACAATGCTGCCGGGCCCGGTGTATATCCTGTTATCCTCAGGTCTATAGATCCTGTTGCCGTGCTCGTACCGTCACTCACTTTCACCTTAAATGTCTTGGTTCCTGTACTCAATCCCGTTGCGGCATGTCCCGCACGGTTCACAACTCCGGTGAGTGGCGTTATCGTAACACCCGATGGTGGCGTTGGGCTCAACTCCAGCGACCATGTATAAGAATGCAGCGGACTTCCGCCATCTGCCATCAATTGCTGTGCGTTGAAATTCACATAACCATCAGTGTCAATGTTGGCACTCATGGTCTGGTTCTGTCCTGTCGGGCTTTTCAACACCCTCAGGGTGCTACCTGCGGTAGAACTGGATGAATTGTTATCTTTCTTCTTACAAGATGCGCCCAACAGGGTCACGGCCAGCATCACAAGCACCAAAGTGGTCTTCTTCATATTCCGGGATTTTACACAAAATTAGCCCGGCACACTCGCCACGGCCGTGATGGTTGTCACTATCCCGAATGATGCTTATCACCCCTTACCCAATCCCTCTTTATACACCTTCAGGCATCTGTCACGGGCCATATCATGAGCCACGATCGGGCGCGCATAGGTTAGTTGGTCATATTCGGGTACCCACTTGCGCACATACCTCAGTTGGGGATCAAATTTCTGCGTCTGTAACTCCGGATTGAACACTCTGAAGTAAGGTGCCGCATCGCAACCGCAACCTGCCGCCCACTGCCAGTTGCCATTGTTGGCCGACAGATCGTAATCCAATAGCTTCTGTGCAAAATATGCCTCTCCCCATCGCCAGTCTACCAGCAGGTCCTTGGTCAGGAAACTGGCTACTATCATACGCACACGGTTGTGCATAAAACCCGTTTCATTCAGCTCCCTCATACCGGCATCCACTATCGGATATCCCGTCTGCCCCTCACACCACTTCCTGAATTCATTTTCATTATTGCGCCACACTATGTTGTCATATTCTTTCTTGAACGCGCCATGCACCACATGAGGGAAGTGCCACAGAATGCACATAAAGAACTCTCTCCATATCAGCTCGCTCAGGTACACAGGGTTCAGTGCCAGTGCACGTGTGGCAAGGTAGCGCACACTCACTGTGCCAAACCGCAGATGAATACCCATCTTAGTGGTACCGTTAATGGCCGGTACATCGCGTGTCTTGTCATAATCACCTGCTATACGTTCATCCAGCACCATTGGCAGCATGCTGTGTGGCGCCGGCTCAAAACCAATATCAGCAAGCGTGGGCATTGCCTGCAGTTCCATCTTCACAAAATGCTGAAAGTATTTCTCGGTAGGGTAGGGCTTCAGATAAAAACTGTTCAGTCTTTCTTTCCACTTCCTGCTATACGGCGTGTACACCGTATACGGCGTACCATTGTCCTTCATCACTTCCTCCTTCTCAAATATCACCTGGTCCTTGTAGGTGTTGAAACCCACACCCTTGCTTGCCAACAATTGCCTCACAACCTCATCTCTCTTCTGTGCATATGGTTCGTAGTCGTGATTGGTATAAACGCCCTTTACATCATACCTCTGCATCAACTGCCCGAAGGCCTCTTCAGGGGTGCTGTACAATACAGTAAGGCTGCTACCCATCTGCACCAGTTTCTCCTGCATGCCCGCAAGCGCATCATGTATAAACTGCACCCTCTTGTCCTTCTTGTCTGTAAGGTCATTGAGTATGTTCTTGTCAAAAATGAAGATCGGCAAAACCGGCACTCCGCTCTTCAACGCATGATACAATCCCGCATTATCACTCAGCCGCAGATCGCGCCTGAACCAGAAGATACTTACACTCTTTTGCTGCATAGGGTAAAACTATGCAAGATTTGCTTTCGGCCAACTTTAACAATTTCAAATGCGCCTCTAACCCCTATCTTTAGGGTAATACTTTCTTATGCGTAAACTGACTTTGGCAACCGCTATGTTATGCACCCTGCTTTTTGTAGAGTGTACCAACGCGCAAAACAAGAAAACAATGAGCACGAACAACAACAATCCATACTACTCCCGCACCGATACCAATAAGCTGCGGGTATCAAACAGCGAGTGGCGCAAGATCCTCTCTGCAGGCGTATACAGCATAGCCCGCGAAAAAGGCACAGAATATGCCTTCTCCGGAAAATACTGGAAGACCGATGTAAAGGGGATGTATTACTGCGCCGTATGCGGCAACCCGTTGTTCAGGTCGGGGGCCAAGTTTGCCAGCTCATGTGGCTGGCCCAGCTTCTTCGAGGCCATTCGCCCCAACAGTGTCATCTACCTGCCCGACGACTCCCATGGCATGGAACGTATTGAGGTGCAGTGCGGCCGCTGCGAATCTCATCTCGGCCACATCTTCGACGACGGGCCACCACCCACCGGCAAGCGCTTCTGCATGAACTCAGCCGTACTCGACTTCGAACCGGACTCAAACTAATCCAAACAAAAACAGGAAGCCCGCTCCGGACTTCCTGTTTCCATTTTTACGAATATCATATCCGCTACCAATAACCTCCGTTGTGGTTGCGCGGGCGAGCACCATGACTGTGCCAGAAATGGTAGCGTTGTTTCGATTTTACATACTTATTGCTCTTATACACCTTGCCCCGGTATATAGTACGACCGCAGCCCGATGCAATGATCAACACCGCTAATGCTGCCAATAAAACGATCCTGTTTTTCATACTTATGCTATGCAAAATACTTTATTATTTAATATTCCGGTAGTGTCTTGCCGTTTTTCTTTTATCTCCGGCTCTGTTTCCATTCCTGCCGCAGCAATCCTGTCACCACCACATCTTCCGTCACGCCATTGCGCATAGCGCTTTGCCTTATCAGCCCCTCCGTCACAAATCCCAGTCGCTGAGCCACCGCTCCGCTGCGCTTATTGGCCGCTACATAGTGTATCTCTAACTTGTTCAGCCCCACCGCTGAAAACAAATATCCAATAAACCCCTCCAGCGATCGGGTCACAATACCCCGCCCTTCATGGTCCTTACTTATCCAGTATCCTACCTGAGCCCGCTTCGTATCATGGTGCCACTCGTGCATGCCCACACCACCTACCAGCTCATCATCATAAAACATACCCATCACCAGCGATTGTTGGTCGTGCAATTCCTGCATACTTTTCTGAATGAACTCCATCGAGTGTTCGGGGCGTGTAGTTGCCGCCACCCATGGCAGCCATTTGTTCAGGTGTTGACGCGAGCCATCCACCGCCGCATACAGCGCTTCAAAATCTGCTACCTCATAGGGGCGCAGTATCAGATGTTCATCAATAGCGATCATTAACGGGGATATAGGGTGTTAAATGTCCTTATTTCCATACACCTTCTCCCACAATTCCGGTATGCGTTTGATCCATGCCAGCTCTTTCATCTTGGGCCGCGCCTCTCCCACCGGAGAACCGAAGTAAGACCTTCCTCCCTCTATGCTTGCCGGAACACCACTTTGCGCCATCACCACAGCACCCTTGCCCACTACCAGATCTTTACTCACTCCTACCTGTCCCCACAGTATCACTTCATCTTCTATAATGGCCTTACCACCTATGCCCACCTGTGCGGCAAAAAGACAGTTCTTACCTATCACCGCGCCATGACCTACATGTATATGGTTGTCCAGCTTGGTGCCGGCGCCTATTATTGTATCGCCGCTCACACCCTTGTCTATGGTGCAGCCTGCACCTATTTCCACATTGTCCTCAATGATCACCCTTCCGCAGCTTTCCATCTTATCATACTGCATCTCTCTGTCCTTCCTGCGCTTGAAGTAGAAAGCGTCAGCACCCAACACGGTTCCTGCATGAATGATAACATTATCACCTATCACCGTATGGTCATAGATGGTCACATTCGGATGTATCAGACAATTGCTGCCTATACGCACGTTATTGCCAACAAACACACCTGGCTGCAGATGCGTTCCCTCACCTATCACAGCCGTATCACTTATCATCTTATTGGCCGGCTCAAACGGACGGAAATGCTTCACCAGCTTTACATAAGCGCTGAACGGGTCTGCCGTTACCAGCAGCGTCTTACCCTCGGGGCATTCAACCTCTTTATTGATGATAATGATGGTCGCCGCCGAGTTCAGACAGGCGTTATAATATTTCTCAAAGTCTACGAACGAAATATCTCCGTTCGTCACCTTATGTATCTCGTTGATGCCGGTAGCCATCTGTGTGGCGTTTCCCACCAACCTGGCACCGGTAAATTCAGCTACCCACTGCACGGGCACACCTTGTTCAAACTTCATATTCCTGGTTTATAAAATTGAATTCAATTGGATTTCTTTACTATTATTTCACCTGCTGCATCTCCACAAGACGTTTGTAGATACCGCCAGCTTCCAGAAGATTATAGTGCGTTCCCCGCTCCACTATCCTGCCTTTCTCCATCACTATTATCTCATCGGCATGCTGCACGGTCGACAAGCGGTGTGCTATCACCACACACGTCCTGTTCTTCATCAGTGTGTTGATGGCGTCCTGCACAATACGTTCACTTTCCGTGTCCAGCGATGATGTAGCCTCATCCAGTATCAAAATAGGTGGGTTCTTCAGCACAGCACGCGCAATCGTTATCCTCTGGCGTTCACCTCCGCTCAGTCTTGCACCACGGTCACCGGCATAAGTCTGATATCCCTCAGGCTTTTGCTGAATGAATTTGTCTGCATGGGCTATGCGGGCGGCTTCTTCCACTCGTTCCTGTGTAGCACCGCCGGTACCCAGTGTGATGTTGTTATACAGCGTATCGTTGAACAATATCGGATCCTGACTCACTACACCCGTCAACCTACGCAGATCCTCTATCTTGCACTGCTTCACATTCACACCATCTATCAATATCTCTCCTCCGCTCACATCATGAAAGCGCGGTATCAGATCCACCAGCGTCGACTTACCCGCACCAGATGCACCCACAAGTGCCACGGTCTTACCCTTGGGTATCGTTAGGTCTATGCCGTCCAGCACCTTGCGTTCGCCATAAGAAAAACTCACATTCCTGAAGGTGATCTCACGCTCGAATGACAGTATCGGCTTGGCATCAGGCGCATCGGTGATGGCGTTCTCTACTGCCAGCAGCCCTTCTATCCTGTCCAGCGCCGCAGTTCCCTTCTGGACATTAGAGAACGCTGACGAAAGATTCTTGAACGGCGCTATGATCATCCAGAACATACCGATGTAGGTAATGAATGCTGGCCCCGAAAATCCTGTTCCCGAAAAAACGATGCGGCCGCCAAACCACAATATGATGCTGGCCACGATAATACCCATTGTCTCCGATAGCGGCGATGCCAGTTCACGACGTGCGGCTATCTGGTTGCGGGTGCGGAACAGATTATTGTTCAGCTTCATGAACTTCAACTTCTGATGCGTTTCCGCGCCAAATGCCTTCAGCACACGCATACCCACCAGCGACTCATCTATCACCTCCATAATGGAGCTGAGATGCTGTTGCGCCTCATTCGACGATTTGCGCAGCGACTTACTGATACGACCTATTATCAGTCCTGCCACGGGCAGGAATATGAACAGAAACAACGTAAGCTGATAATTCGTCACGAGCATCATGGTGATGTAAACGATAATGGTCAGCGGTTCTCTGATGAACACCTCCAGCACACTCATGATAGAGAGCTCCACTTCATTGATGTCGTTCGTCATCTTCGAAATAAGGTCTCCCTTGCGCTCCTCTGTAAAAAACCCTATCGGCAGCGACAGCGTCTTGGTGAAAAGGTCATTGCGCAAGCGTCGCAGAACAGCATTCCGCAACGGGTTCAGGATATACACCGCTATATACAGGAACAGGTTCTTTAGCACAGTAAAGACCACCACCGCAATGCACACATATGCAAGAGCCGTCATCTTGTCTTGCTGCATCACTATGTCATTGATGTACGCTGTCACCTGCTGCTGCACCCCTGTCTGTGCTCCCGGCTTCACACTCGGCACGCTGGCATTGAACAGCACCTGCAATACCGGCCCTATCATAATGATTGTGAGCAGACCAAAAAGAATGCCCAGCAGATTTGCCGCGAAGTACAGTAATATCTTCCCCTTATACTCTGAGAGATATTGAAGAAGCCTTGATATTTTTTTCATGTATTAAGCGGCAAAATTACAGTTAATCGGCATAGCGATTTGTTAGAATTATCACGATTCCGCATATTTACCCGCTCACGCGTCCAGGTTCAGCGTATAGCTGGTGCTGCGCCCCCCTCCGGTAGCCGTTATGGCCCCTATTTCCGCCAGATATTGCAGGTCCCTCGTTGCCGTTGCCTTCGATACCTTGGTTATAGACATATACTTGGTGGCGTTCATCCCGCCTTCAAACGGTTCCACACCATCACCTGTCATCTTTTTTACAACCTTTATCTGCCGTTCGTTCAGCAGTGTGCTGTACTTATCAAAGAACCGGGTTTTTCTCAACACCTGATCCACGGTCTGCTGCGTCTGCCGCTGAGCGGCCAGCAACACGCCCGAAAAGTACTGTACCCACTTCGTTACATCATTGCTCAGCGACGCCTCCTTCAGCGCCGCGTAGTATTTCTTCTTATCCGCTTCTATCGTCCGCGAAAGGCTCAGCAGCAACGGCCGCCCCAGTGTCTGCGCCAATGCCTTTTCCGCTATCGCCCGGCCTATCCTTCCGTTACCGTCTTCAAACGGGTGTATCGACTCAAAATACAGATGCGCTATCGCCGACCGCACTGGCCCTTTCTTTATCTCTTTTTTACCTCCGGGCGCCGTGTCATTGAACCAATGCACAAATGCCGTCATCTCTTTCGCCACCTGCAACGACGGCGGCGCCTCAAACTGCACCTTCTCTTTTCCCAACGAACCCGATACCACCTGCATCGGGTCTTTGTGCGACCGCCATTTGCCCACCTGTATATTCCTTGAATCTGCCATCAGCAACTCATGCCAGCCCCATAACGTTTCTCTGGTCAGTGGTTCGGTATACGTTGCCCGCACTTCCACCATCAACTTTCCCACGCCTTGTGCCATCTTGCTCTTCACCGGCACCGGCTTTTTGTTCAGCCCCAATCCATTCCTTATCGATGACATCACATCTATCCGGCTGAAGTGCTCCCCCTCTATTTCCGATGTCTTTATCGCCTCGGCAACCATCAGGTCCACCACAGTATCCAGTTTCAGATGCTCCGGCAGCGTCTTTATTATACCAGATACATGACCGGTCTCCTCCGCAAAAGCGAAGAGAACGTCCTCAATTTCATTGCTGTCATAGCTGAAATGTGGCCAGTCCGGTCGCTGCCAGTTATACTTCATGAGCCAAATGTACAACTTATTCGGCTCACATTTTCTATTATCATGAGCCGAATAATCCATTTATTCGGCTCACCACATCGTCAAATATGTGTTTTCCGATCCCGGTTGCCTGTCTCGTGCCCCTTAATTTCCACAACAAAATTGTAATGTTTCCTGCCTCAGGCAACCTTTCTGTCTCCTCTGGCATATCTTTCCTTACACAGCGCATTTTCAATGACAGGGCAAAAAGCAATAGAAGGATGTAAAAGGCAAGACAGGATCTGCCAGAAATACATCTTCGACCGTTGGTCGGAAGCCATGCTGATGCTATGTCTGCGATATGTCCGGTCCCTGCCCGATGCGGAAGAACTGATGCTGAACGGCTTTTTCGCCTTCTTCCGCTCCATCGATCGGTTCATATATGAAAACGACGGCTCCATATCGGCATGGCTGAAGAAAATAATGGTGAATGAATGCCTGATGTTCCTCAGGAAAAAAGGTGAGCTGAAACTGGTCGAAGAAAAATTCGCACTGGCCACCGGCACCGATGAGGAATCTACTGGCAAAATGACTGCCGACGAAATACTGCGATCGGTAACGGCGCTTCCTTGTGGCTACCGCACTGTCTTCAACCTCTTTGTAGTTGAGGGCTACAGCCATAAAGAAATTGCAACCCTGCTGAATATAACAGAAGGCACTTCAAAATCACAACTCAGCAAAGCCCGCGCTATGCTGCAAAAGAATATCACCATCGGATCACAATCTCAATAACCGTGTATGCAAGACCTTGAAGTAAAAGAAAAACTGGACAACATAACACCGCTCTCTGCGGGCATCGTCTTCGGCAAAGAAGACGCTTGGGACAAACTGCAGGCCCGCCTTGACACTCCGCCAAAGGTCATCGTGTTTCCATACAGACTCGCCACCATTGCCGCTTCTTTGTTGGCATTGGTCGGCATAGTTTATTACTTCGTTCAGAATGACGCACCGGCTGTCGTTACTACCACCACCAAAACAGTGGTCACTCAGGCACCT
>JACCEA011449600.1_pt1 | contig 10103 bp, 5 predicted proteins | sample 7449851 | NCBI WGS metagenome assembly JACCEA01 (sample SAMN15323453, study PRJNA562643) | freshwater metagenome | isolation source: river surface water | place: USA:Blue River Watershed | collected 2017-08-18 | reverse complement strand
TAGGAAGATTGAAAACAGATCTCCGGTTAATTACTCCTCATCTGAGTGGGTCAAAAATACTTACCGGACACAAGTGAAAGAATCTTCTTCATTTTTTCGAGGCGGTTCAACGAAAGATATTGCACCAAAGTTCTCAGACAGAATTTTGTATTGTTCCATGTACGATTTGGCAGAGGACCTTGTACCAGAAGCGCTTCCTGCAGACATGCAGGTGAAAGGAGGAGAGGAGAATAGCAACAGTAACACGTATTCTGCTGCCAATGAATCGAGAAGGGTAAGCAGCACAAGAAACCGTTTGGATTCTAATTCTGGCATAGATAAAAATTCAGCAATCTTGAGTCTGCGAGTTGATAATTATCGCTCCATTAATGATGGTGAAGGGATGAATGCATCTGAACATTCTCCTGTGTTTTGCACATTTTTGCTCCGCCTCCGACACGACCACGGATTGTTGGCCCAAGCAGTTACTTCAGGAGATATTAATAATTTGCTCTCTGCATTGGAGACTACGGATTCCCAATTTCATAAAATGGAGAAAGTAAACTCGGATCAAGTAGAATCTAGCTCACCGCCCTCCAATGCTTCATCTGGAGCTACCAATCAATCAGATAGTGTCAGTGCAAAAACCCCAGCATCAAGGAGAACTTGGTATACTTCAAAAAATAACAAGTCGAAGGAGCGTTCGACGTCCCCTTTGAAAAGAAAGAGCAGTGATGATGATTTTTCACCAGAGAGAGATGATAATAATATGCACGCTCCAATCTCTCCGTCGCTACCATTTGTCGAAAAAATGTCTTTGCTCCCTCATGGAGTGTATCGTATTCGAATTACAGATATTAAATTGATTTGGGGTATGATGGAAGAGAGCCCAATTAATATGTCATTACTTTTTCCAGCCCCTTACGAGGTTAGACATTTTTCGATGACTTCCAATCCTGTTCCATGAGTATTCCTTCAACTTAGGCAATAGCAGGGGAGCGGTTTGCAGATTTTCATTCAGAGAATTGCAACAATGATGATTCTCAATTTGTGGTTGGAAGCTATAGTGGTGGAAATCCCGCAAAGGGAAAAGGCTTTGGCTCTCCCGTGAAAACAAATCCAAATTCTATCCAACAAGGTATCGATGAACTGATCACGGTTTTTTGTTTTCTGTTTTCCTGTGAAAAATGATTAATGGTTACTTAGTGACAGATAAATGTTGGAAGAGAGTAGGTCCATCAAAAACTGGTACAAGTCTTCACCTCAACATAGATCGAACTACCAACAATAGTTGTTCTGAGCACAATGGCTCACCGCATATACCACCATTGGTCCTGACATGGAGAGGGGACGAACCTCTTGACAGATTGCACATTTGCTTAAAGGTAATCGTCCGTCCTACTAGTTCCTCATTATATTGCATAAATTGTATATACTTTAGGCCACAACTCAAGCGAAAACAATTCGGTCACCAATGGCGAGAAATTCCTCTAGAATTATCAATGGTACGAACAACAACAATTCTGCAATTCTTGCCAATGGAATGACGCAAATATTGGATATTAACAACAATCCCGTGATGGTAGATGCGGACGAGACGATTACTGGTCATTGCTCCATCTCATTGGAACAATTATGCAAAGTAGCTGTTTCAGGGACAACATCTGTCAGCACTAGCGCCGTTCGTATCTTAGTAAACCGCGGACGCCCAATGTACAATATCGATACCAATACCTATCAGGTTTGTGTTCCCCCTACTTACGAGATAAAGTAACTGTTGAATCATATATATATAGAGGGAGCAAGTTACGTTTTGCTGTAGGATGGAACTCGTCCAAACATAGAAGAAATATGCTTTCAAGATTCACAAGGGGGAGTTATTTTATCAATTGATCATATTGTTTACTTATTGTTTGAGTTCTCAATGACTTCCAATATAAAAAGACTACATGGTAAATATATTATATAGTGTTGACTAAGAAATTTTGAAATGTTACGCGGACCAATTAATACTACGCAAATACAGTCATTCGAATAGACAGCAAATTAAACCATTCTAGTCAAGTTTTGACTTCGCCAATTCAGAACATTGTGGATTACCATAAAGGTTATCAGTTTCTGACTACCTCCTTCAACGAGGTACAATATGATCCAATACTCATCTCAACAATAGGACGACAAATCGCTTGGAAATTTCTGATCATCAGTCGTCAGATGCGTTGCATTCTTTAGGACACAGCAAGATAATATATGCGTTTAATCAAATCAGCAATGCTGTAACAACAATACCCACAAGGTTCTTGAGAACAACGCAACCAAAAAGTGGGTCGAACCTGGAGAGCTGGATAATCGTAGCACTCCATCCAATCTTTATTTTTTTTATTGCAATATCCAATTTTCGGGACCATTTTCCAATTCAAATCTATGACAAGTTGGCAAACCGCAACCATTACTGTATCTGATTTAACGAGAAATGGGGTAGCAGATGCCTGATGCATATAAATTTCCGCTTTGGGATTTAGCTGCCTGTAAGTATAACAATTTATTATATTATTTATATACTTTACTTGAACGAACTGTCACCAATCGGGTCTCGTGGCGCAATGGATAGCGCGTTGGCCTTCGGAGCCAGAGGTTGTGGGTTCGAGTCCCACCGTGATCGGCCCTTCATTTTGCCCAAGCAGTGTGATACTCTCTCTTATATATGGTAGAAAATTTTATTTCATCGGTGATAGGTGATCATTACGTTGAAGTTTTATTACAACTTACTATAATTATTTACAATTTTATTCTGATATTGTAAGAACAATATACATGTATGATATATGCTATGTATTATTCTAAAAAAAAGGCACGTTTCAACCACTACATATCAATGATATCCATACGAGCTTTATAATGCTTGTAAATTACTTCAATCCATAGATACAATAACGTGAAAGAAACAATGTGCCACCACTGATGTGAATGACCAAAATAATCAAAGAAGTGGTCCGATAAACCAAAAATACCGGTGAATCTCTCAGGAATGTGTCCCTGAGCAAATATAACAATGCCCAATGCCATACCAGCAGGATACATACAAGACTTAGTTGCTACTTCAAATAGGTCTGGGTGACTCAAGTAGTCATTCGCATGAAAATACAACGTTGGTATGACAGTTGAAATGTAACATAAAGCAGAAAATGAAGACAAGACAAAACTAAATTCTGGCATGCGGTCTCTCGGCTGCAACGGTTCCACATTAGCTCTTCTGCTAAATCGCACCCAACAGTGATATAGAGCGTATAAATGCCCACTTACTACGACAACCATAAAGGTAACCATCAATGTCGTAGTTGAGTAAAAGGCCAAGTACAAGAAGCTCAATGCACCCCACGTAATCCCTGACAAGATTCCAAAGAAATCAAGATACCAACATCGTATGTGCCAAACTTTGCTCACACAATAAAAGTGATGACATAATGCAGAAAAAAGTATGGGGAATACTTGACCCATCAATATACAGCCGATAAGAAAAGTCTTTTCCCAAAAAGGATGTTGACTATAAGTAAATTGTTGCCATATCAAGTTTCCAAAGTGGTGAGCTCGAAATGCAAGCATCACTGAACCCCCATAATGAATCCAAATATTCATACTTTCGTTATGCCAATAAAAAAGAGACATAAATGCGTCATAGAAATTATTGCATGTGCGATACCCATTATTGATTCCCGCTAACTGTGCTTGCCATATTGGAACGTCAGGGATTGTGCACAGGCAAGGGGGAACATAAATCATCGTTGGTAGTGCAGTTACCGGTTTGATCAATGGACCAATCGCCGATGAAAAGATGCTGGGACTCGATTGAATGTATGGTGAAGAGCTAGACAAATCCGTTATTGCATTGCGCAATTCATCATGTCCAATATCAACTTTTACCGCTCCATCGCACTCAATCAAAGTATTCACAGCCCTTATAGCAAGGTTATCTTTTCCCAAATCACCATCAGTGTCAATTTCACGAAGTGTACTTTTGCGTTTTCCAATTGTACTGTTTGGTAGTTGTGGTTCACGTGGATAGAGTCTATCATCAACACCATTTCCTTTTGCTAACAGGCGAGCACTTCGCCTTAGAGGAGTTTGCATGTCCATTGGCAAGGATACCAGGATATTATACCAGATAGCTTGTATGGTATTGTTGTATAAGGCCTTATACTTCTACAACAATAAACATCCCATCATTGCAGCCAGCATCACGCTATTGTGGGCGCACGCACGCCGGTATAAAACCGAGGGTTTAGGATTTTGAGAGGTACCTTCCAAACCATCGTTCAAGCAAGTTACAACAATAAAAAATAATAAATACAAAAAAATTAAAAAGGTTGCGGGTCGGAATGGACCTTCCGTGAAATCTCATTTAGGTATAATACTTCCGTATTTAAAGTTGTGCGGGAGCGGACTGGGACACTGAAGAATTGGCGGTTGATTGTGATTCAATCCGTTACAAACTTTGCCCAAGGATGGGATGTACCATTACCAGACCCAGTCATGAATTGGAGAGTCCTGGAGATGTCTCTCCTGTTGTTAGTTCAAAAGGCAACAAAAAAGATAAAAATAGGAGGAAAGAGATTGGTAGTACAGACCAGGAAACGGTTGCGAGCGGTAGCGGTGCGATATCTGGAAAGGAAAGCGAAAAGGTTAGCGGTGCAACATCGTCTCAATTGGTGCAGCCTGGAGGGCCAAGAATAGTATCCCAATTAGATTTAGATCTGGAGAAAGTGGAGTTGATTGAAGACACAGTTCGAGATAATTTAGCACTTTTGAAAGGTGCTGCATATAATCCAGATGATGAGCTCATAATTAATAATCAAAATTGTGAAGACTTGCGTGCTGCTGCTCGAGCCAGCAATATACGCACCAATGCGTCGAATGCTCCCACTAGACAAAACAGTGACCAACGTCGTTTCCTCGGAAAGGATGGTGGCAACAGTACATCTATGTATAGCATGAACAGCATGAGTAGCCATAATAATAGTAACAACAATATATCCGGCACCGCAACACCTCAAAAATCAGCGCGAGCGTACCGAAATGTTTATGTTGGGTTAAAGTTGATGTGTAGGGATGAGTTTCAATCAAAGTATACAAAGAAATTGATGCATCGGTGGCGGGAGATAGAAGTTATTGAAGTTCAAGGAAATGATAAAAGTCAGCTATTTGTGCATTTTGTTGGTTGGGCAAATACTTTTGATAGTTGGATAGATCTCCATAAGGACACACAAAAAGTTGCTGCTCCTAATATTCTCACAAAAGATGAAATTGAGTGTGGAAAAATGCTCACCGATGACCAAATTCTCGCGACCAAAGAATATCTCATCTACGGTGAAATAAGAACTCAAAAGCAGCCCCCTTTATCTAATACTCTGTCAGATATTGGAAAATCTTCGGGATCTTCCATTCACAAAGAAAAAGAATTGAAAGCGATGCATTCAGAGAAGTCGATGCAATCTTCTGGGAGTGAAGGTGAAATATTAGATAGCTTTTTTGTTGGAATGAAGGTACGCGGATATTTTTATGTTTTTATACTTTTTCATGACAAGTTTATTTGTCCACAATAGTTGGATGTTCTTGATGTTTATTACAAGCGTGGTTCTGATAAGCCACATCATAAATGGCGAGAAGCAACAGTGATGACCATTAACGGTAATAAAATTAAGATCAACTACATTGGATGGGATAGCAAGTTTGACGAAAATCTAGATGTAATTAAGGATAAGGCACGAATTGCGAGACACTTGTCCAAATCACATCGCCGATCATCATCTCAGTCTGGCGATCAAAGCAACTCCGGAAATAAACATAATGACAGTGATATCAACTCCGTCATTAGTGCAAAGAAGACGAACTCTTTTTTGAAAAAATTTGATCCTGATACTTTTTTAAAAATGTTGAATAGAAATGCGGTACAAGGGACTGAAGATGGCTTGGTTGCTGATACTATAAATATGAAAAGTAAAACAGACGAAAATGAAAGTACAACTACAGCGGTTGTTGATACGAGTTTCCTTGGCTCAAGATTTGGCCGAAGAATTTTGAACAAGTTGAAGATAAAGTTACCTCTAAGTTCTGGAGAGCAAACTGTAGGGGGAAGAAGGAGCACTAAGAAACATCAAGAAGGTACTGGTGGTGAAGATAGTACTGAAGATGATTCAGAAGTAGCTCGATTTGCTGCCCAGTTTAACGATCCTACAATGAAGACGTCAGCACAACTAGCCGCAGAAATTAAAAAGGAGAAGAAATTTATTGAAGTATTGGCTTCAAAAGGTTTAATCGTGGTAGAAATTGAAGGTGATGGGAATTGCATGTTCCGTGCTATTTCTCACCAGTTATTCCTCAATGAAGACCAACACGAGGAATTGCGTCGTAAATGTGTCGATCATCTAATAGAAAATAAAGCGAGGTTTTCTATGTTTTGCTTTGATGACTTCGATCAACATATTGAGCATATGTCCCAAGTAGGAGTGTGGGGTGATGAATTGGAACTAAGAGCGTTGGAAGAAATTATCGATCGACCAATTCGGATTTTTAGTAGCGATGCGCCAGATCAAGGGACACCGTTGAGCAATAATTTTGAAGAGTTGGAGTTGCTAAATGGAGTGGTTCCAATCACTTTGTCATATCATGGTTCGAATCACTACAACTCTGTAAATGATTCAAATAATCCCTTACCTCTTAGAATGAGAAATACGAATGTACTTTTTCAAAGTCGTCAATCCTTGTTTTCACCAGGTCCAACAGCGATGACGGTCAATACGGACTCTAGTCCAATCTCACCATCGTCAGTTAAACAACCACCACGTGGTGGCGGTAGCGTGAAATTAACAACTAGTGCAAGCGTTAAAGCAAATCCTGGGAAGTCTATCGCTAATTCTAAACCCTCGAATTTGACGGGCACGTCTAGTGGAACAGTTAAAGGGATGGTGAATACTATCAACAGTAGCAACACTGTAGAAGGGCAATCAGCACCAACTTTGGCCAAGAAACATTCTCGCAAAAATGTAAGCAGCGGAGCAAGTGTAGTTAGTACTAGTAATGGCTCAGTTCACCCAAGACAATCCAACACGACACAACAACCACAACAAAACCAACCGCAGCATTACGCCCCGTATCAACAAGTCCCTTCAATGGCACCAGGAGTGCCAACACCTTCCTCACATCCGCCACTCTATCCAAATAATTCTGGACAAGCAGGACCGAGGAATAATCAAAGCAATATTCCACCTACGAATGGAGCAAGTCTACAACAGCGATATCCTCACCCTTCTCAGCATATGTCGATACAGAACCCTCCAACTAACAATATTCAAGGCCATTACAATGTTCCTCCACCTGGTTATGCAGGGCAACCATCTCCTCGTGCAAACTATCCCGGCTCTAGTAGTCCAAGCTGTCAACTAATAAATGCATACCCTTCAGGCCCCTCAGTTTTTACATTTCAAAATGGTAACTTGCCACCTGTTGCAATGCCGTCTCCACGACAGGGTCGCTCCTCAAGCATATCATCCCCTTCATCAAAAACTGAACCCACATATTACCCTCCCAACAACGTTTACCGATGATTCTCATTGACACATGTGGAATGGTGATTTTGTACTTCCCACTGCGGTGTCTGTGTGTGATGTTCTTTGTGTGCTGTTTCCTGTTTTATGCATTATATATGTTTGTTCTTTTTGTGCTGGTGATGGTGAAGGTATTTGTTTCGATGAAGTACGTCTTCTCTAATTGTAATAAAAGAGTTATAGCTGAATAATGGTGGACATATTCCAAAGGACGATAGGAATATAGCGGTTTATGTAGTCTTTTTTTCTTCTTCTTTTTTGATAATGCAACTTTGAAACAATGATTGAAGCAACTCGTATGATTAAATTAATATTTCTTACTCTTGACATCATCTACTAAATCTTGGGTTTGACCACGTTGAAATATTTACAGATATATAAACAAAGAACACATTTGATTCCAAAAATGCTAAAACTATGCTACAGCGTTCGGAGAGCATTTGTTAATGCAGGTGCTCATAATATCACTTGCCGATTTTTCACAATGCGAGTACTCGGTGGTGTAAGTCATTGTGCGAGGAACCTCAAGCAAACATTTTTTCAGTGATTGGTCATATGTGGCGCTACACGCCAACGCGCAGTTAAAACAGGCAATTGCTTCTGGGGTATCAACACATTTTGCTTTTGTTTTTGCACATCCGTCCTGGCAAGAAGTGACCTTGGCAGACCCGAATTCTGCATAATCGTAAGCGCATTCCAATTCACATTTGTCAAATTTGTCTAATATTTATATTTCATGATGTAGGAAGTGAAAATTTTCACACTAGTACATACCTGCACATAAAATGCACTCAAATTGTAAATCTTGTGCTAGAGATATACCAGCAAAAGTGATCGCGAATGCGAACCAAACCAGCCAACCCTTCACAATTATCATACTGAAAGAGAAGCTAAATATTTGCTTGGATGCTTGTGCTAAAATCAGGATTAGGTGAATCAATACAAGGAGATTGGGATCCCACGCAAAAATATTACCAAATATTCTACAGCTAGATACTTTTTTATTTTGTATTTTACTTTGATTGACTTGCTTGTGAAAATTTGGCTGAGAGTATATAAGAGAGGTCCGTGCAGAAGAAGCCATAAGCAGCAGAGCCCGCAGCAGCCACAGCCCTCTCTGCGCCTGCTGCGCTGCTGCCGTTTACGGAAAAACGGGCGGTGTTCGTTCTTCTAATCCCAATATGGCGAATGAAATAATAAAAAAAAAAATGAAAAAATAAAGGGCCTTATCCCAAAATAATTATTATCAGAAGCCCGAAATATATTTGTAAAATAGGTATAGTAATTATCGTGCCACTATCGTGAAAACAGAATTTTGCTATATATTTTGTGACGCAAATTCGACCAGTCGAGGGTATTTTGTAGCATTGTTGTTTTTTGGGTCAATTCATTGCGAGTGCTATTCCATATTCATTCCAAAATCTTGAACACACAAATCAATTTAATTAAATTATAATTGAAAGCAAATTGTGTGTGAAAGGTTTCCCCCCTTTTAGCAACTTCAATTATTCATTTATGTCTTCTGAAGATTTCGACGAAATCGAGAAGAACTATTCGAATCAACTTCAATCGCCGAAAGGAGAGTTCGAAGAAGAAAAGGAACAAAATAGCTCAAGGGAAAACCTCGACTATCAACGCAATCTACCATCGCTGGCTGAATCGATAAACTTTATTAGCAATACAACCGAAGCGGTGTCATCAACATCAGCAGTCTTACAATCATCATTAGTTGGAGTGGGTGATAACCTAGATATAGATCAGCCACTTCCAAAACGAGCTAGACTTCAAAATCATTCCAACAACAATCCTGAAAGCGATTATCGGGCCACTGACGGACGAAGCAATAACATTTCGATTTTAATGGCGATGGAAGAACGAAATTCAAGCGTTTCCAGTAATCCTGAATTTGGTGATGCTAACGAAACTGGAAATCAGAATGCTGACATTCGATCTGCCCACAATATTTTAAATCTAAACAAGAATCCTTCTCCACGTGATTTTGCTGAGTTTTTAGAAGATCCCCATCGTTTTCATCCCTCGTTTGACTTTATTCAAACCACTTTTATTGATGTAAGTTGACGATGACGTTGTGATGATTGTTATCATATGTTTTTTATCGGTTTAGGAGGAGAGTGTGTTAACTCAATCGATAAAGATTCAAAGTTTTGCGGCAGTGGAAGTTCTACTGAAATGTGGAGCAGACGCAAATGTGCAGAGCAAGAAGGGTGTTGCTCCAATTTCAGTTGCGGCACATAAAGGAAATGTTGCGATCATGAAGCTGTTGATCGATCATGGAGCGGTTGTTAATGCAGTTAATTCATCTGGATCAACTGCTTTAATTCAAGCTGCTCATTTCGGACACCTAGAGGCAGTGAAAATTCTGTTGGCTCATAATGCGAATGCAGACTTTGCAAACGTCAAAGGCACAACTGCTTTAATGAGAGCGTCCCAAGAGGGTCATGTGGAAATCAGTCGAGTGTTATTAACTGCTGGAGTTGATGTGAACCGCAGGAATCATGAAGG
>JACCEA010874141.1_pt1 | contig 10105 bp, 8 predicted proteins | sample 7449851 | NCBI WGS metagenome assembly JACCEA01 (sample SAMN15323453, study PRJNA562643) | freshwater metagenome | isolation source: river surface water | place: USA:Blue River Watershed | collected 2017-08-18 | reverse complement strand
CAAGACCCAAACTGCCAAGAGTGATAGAAAGGCTGCTGGTGTTCAATACTTCTTCAACAAGCTCAGATTTTAAGCATTCCGTGTACAGATCTGCTTTGGGACTGATAATATTGTTAAATAAAAAACTCTAGAATCTACGTTATTTGTTGAATCATGCTTTTCTAATCATCTATGGCATTTCAAATAATGATGAGATTATTTGCAACATTTTCCAATGAGACATGTTGGTGGTTGATCTTCGATTCGCTGCTGATTATCAAGTTCATATCACCAACAAAATAGTTTTATTAGCAATATTTGATTATTTCATTGAAGTATTATATAGGTTTGATCTACTACATGGCTGGTTATTTGAACAAAACAAATCATTAGACCGACTCTATATCTTGTATTGTACTTAATACAGTATGTAAAATAACCGTCACTTTTCGCGTGGCGCTCCTTCGCCCTTCGGCCCGCCAGTGCAATATCAGATTTTGCTGTTGCATTAAATTTTGAGGTCGATATTGTAGGTCATACATAAACACAAAGTATTGGAAGTTACCAACTTGAGAATAATCAAGTGATCGATTCGAGTGTGATCACTAATTTTGGCGAAAAAAATATCCGGCATGGTGCGTAATCTTCCTCAAGTGTCCACCAAGGATCTTGCTCTTTGGGATGAAGATCGCGAAGTATGTGGTGGATTTTTAAACAAGAAAGCAAGCCAAACGAGTACATTCAGTAAAGGGAAATGGCAAAAACGCTGGTTTGTTGTTAATCTCGATGTTGAATCTAATAATGACAACTATGCTTTCGAATACTTCCATAATGCAGATGATAAACAACCCAGCAAGTCCTACCCTTTACAAGGAGCAACAATTAAGATATCTGGTGACACATCATTTGTCATTGCTTTTCAAGATGGTACATCTCTTTCACTCAGTGCAGATAGTAGTGATAGTCTTCGTGACTGGACGAGTACATTGGAGACAGTAATCACGATAAGTAATATGAGAGATCGGATGATGGAACGATACGAAAGTGGCTCTGAGAGATCTGGAGATGATAATAATGCATCAGACGAAGAATTAGGAGAATTAGACGGTACAGCAAAACCAAGAAAGAAGAGAATCGGAATGGATTCTAAAGGGCAGGTTGTACAATTACGCCAAAAAGAATGGCCAACTCTTCGAATTGATCACGATATTGGAAGTATTCCGCCAGGTACCATCGATCGTCATCGTTTTATTGAGATGTTTTGTGCTGATATCGCCAACGCATTGGGTGTTGATAACGAGTTGGTGGAAGTTATTTCAGTGAAACCTGCACCGGGTATGGATTGGCTGTGTTTGGTGGAATTCGACATCAATCTGTGGTCTGCCGATTTAGGAGATGCTGAAAACGATGAAAATGAGACACAACTTGCTAGAAAAAGAGGATCAATACGCAAAGAACTATTGGAGAATTTGTTCGATATGGTGAATGATACAACGTCAACACTCTACAATGGCTATATTACAAGTAAAGTTGATCCTTCGTTTATTTCACACATTCTTGATAGTGAAGAAGGTGAAGAGGGTGACATCGAGATGTTTTCGTCTGACCCTGAAATTATGAAAATTATGAATAAATATAAAGATATTCATGTTCCTGAATCCTTTGATGATGAAGCGTTCTTTACCATCACATTATATTTTGAAGGTAGAATTGCAAATGTGAAAATACCGAATCCAAGTCTGTTGACGAAGAGACACTGTGCACTGTGGCCATTTGAAGTAAAGATCGCATTGGGATTCTTTGGAACTATGCAAGAGCTTTGGATTGAGCCAATCGAATTGATTCCTCGTGATAGTACATTGAAAGCGTTATCTGCATCAATTCCTTTCTCCACATCAGTCAGAATGGGAGGTCAGAAGATAATCAATGCGATTCATTTGAAACCAGATGGCCACTACGATGTTAAATGCGATGATCAGCGGGATGATGCATTGAATTCGTTGTCGAAGGAAGAAATGGATGAGATCAAAGAAATATTTCAGAAGTGTGATTTGGATGGTGATGGTGGTATCTCCAAAACTGAAATGGAGGACGTTGTTAGAATGAGGACTCAAGAGCGCAAAGCTTTGATTGAGAAGAAGTTCAAGAAGTATGTTTCAGAGAGTGATATGAGTCGAGAGGAAATGGCTTCCGCTGAGCTCAATAAAATCCGATTTTTGCAGCAGTTACAAGAAGCTCAAGCGAGGTTGTTGAAAATGTTCGAGGCTGCAGACTTAAATGGGGATGGAATAATTTCTTTTACCGAATTTATATTGGCTGAAGCTTGGTGGCTGAGGTGTACAATCAATCCCGCCAAAGCTCACCTATTTTAACAGACTGAAACCCATTATGTCCGGTGATATGGAAGTGTATATGAAATGTATGTTGTACAGACTCTAATGAATTAATGTAGGGGAATTAAAGTATTGATAATTTTAGTGGTTTATAATTAGTGTGTTGATTTTGTAGTGCTTCGATGTCATGAATAATGTGAATAATTAAAAGAGCAAAGCACAAAAGGCGATGGGGTATAGATAGTAATAATTTTATTCGTTCTTATGATACCTACTTCTTTCCTTTGCCCATTTTTTCAATTACACCACAATCTTCCAAAAACTCAAAGTGACCGCTCAGCAAATCATTTCGATATGTTTCAAGGAAACGAACAAAATTATTGGCAAGCTGATCACCCAGCCCATCATCCATGTCATATTCAAAAACTGCGTCACCAACTGTGGTGTCGATCACCAACATGGTTGAATCGTCACCGCAGAAAGGAATCAATCCATTTTTCCATTTTTTGGTTCCTTCGAGATCTCCGACTTTATCCTTAATCTCTTCTGTATTATATTGTTTCCTCTCCATAAAAAACAAGCCACCATTAACTTCCCCGAGAAGAACGTTTAAGGCAAATGGAAGTTGATTGTCAATTGTCTTCTCTAATCTTTGAATATCTGGGGAACTTGCGCCATTCCCTAGCTGTTTTGACGCACCATGTCGTGTGAAGAAGGCCTTGATATCAAGGACTGATTGAGAAATCTCTGCGCGGTTCATGTCCCCTGAAGAAGAAACAGTAGAAAAACGTTTTCAATTAGCGAGCACGACGGATGTAAAAGATGGCGTACCGACACGACGGTTGCCCTCTTCTGCAACAACGATTGACATTTTAATTTCAAATAGTTCCAATTCACAATGGAGAAGTTTTGTTTAATTGACCTATGAACCAAATCCAAACCGCATTATTGTATTATCACGCACGACAAGCATGCCATTCATTACAATCCTTGTAAGGACTCTAATGAGCAAGCCAAGCAACGTCCGAGCGAGCAGCCAGGCGCAGCAGCAGCAGAGCGGCGGCGCACAGCACCGACAGCAGACTCCAAGAAAATCTGTTACCAACAACTATGGGATGTATCTGACTCAAAAAATATTGATTTGATATGACATCTCAATTCAGTAATCGACTAACCAAGCTTTTTGGTGTTGACTATCCCATCATTCAAGCTGGGATGATTTGGGCGAGTGGTTGGAGATTAGCTGCTGCCGTGAGCAATGCTGGAGGATTGGGAATAATTGGTGCGGGGAGCATGTACCCAGACAATTTGCGGTATCATATCCGCAAGTACCGAGAGGTTTCAAACAAACCATTTGCAGTAAACATGCCCTTACTACATGGCCATATCAAGGGTCATATGGAAGTTGTCATGGACGAGAAAGTGCCAATCGCTTTCACTTCAGCTGGAAACCCAAGTACATGGACAAAAATGCTCAAAGATCAAGGCGTCAAAGTTGTCCATGTAATAAGTAGCAGCAAATTCGCGTTGAAAGCCCAAGATTGTGGAGTAGATGCAGTGGTTGCCGAAGGCTTTGAAGCTGGTGGACACAATGGACGAGAGGAGACTACTACATTGGTCCTGATTCCCGGTGTTGCTCAGGCAGTTCAGATTCCCGTCATAGCAGCTGGTGGTATTTATAGTGGACGTAGTATGTTGGCAAGCATGGTGTTAGGTGCGGATGGTGTTCAGATTGGTACAAGGTTCGTTGCAAGTGTTGAGGCGTCATCTCACCAAAATTTCAAAGAAGCTGTGATAACCTCGAAGGAAGGAGATACCAAATTAATGATGAAAAATGTTGCGCCAGTGCGATTACTTCACAACAAATTTGCTGAAGAAGTTGCAAAGTATGAAGCAAGGGGTGCAAGTGCTGAGGAAATGAAACAATTGCTAGGTAAAGGACGTTCTCGAATTGGTATGTTTGAAGGCAACATGGATGACGGTGATTTAGAAATTGGTCAAGTAAGTGCACTTTTGAATGATATTAAGCCGGCGGGAAAAATTGTGGAAGATATTTGGAGTGAATTCCAAGAAGCTTTAAAATCTCCACTTCATAAATAATACCATCTAATAATGGATATCGTTCATTCGATCACCTAATGTGTTCTTATAATATAATTTATATGTCGTGAGTTGTTTTATTTGTGTTGATAGATATCACATTCCCACAACATATCTTTCAAGTCCAAATAATTAAATATTAATATATAGCTTCGCTTTCTAGAAAACACTCTGCACCCACTCACCAACAAAAGACATCTTGTCGGATATTTTTGTGGAATGGAGTACTCACAGAATATTATTATACCGACTGAGATTGAATTGACATATGAGTTACCATATAATGAAAAGACAAGGGAATATTATAATACCATGAACACAAGAAACACATAATGAAATAGCAGCTGACGAGCGTCATATACGCGACTAATTTCTGAATGACGATGTCTAAGCGAAAGCACCAAACACGATAAGGCGGAACTCTTCAATTGGAAAGATTAAAAAACACCGGAGCATATGGTCTCAGTGGTGGAAGAGGGGAGAGAATACAATGAGTATGAAATCAATGGTTGTTATCTAGCGGAATCCAAGCACCAAAACATTTTTCGGATGAATACACTAATAATCACTCTTCGACACGACTGCTGTACCCGGGCTGTAGGATTGCAAAAACATTTACACTGCACACAAATAGATGACTGAACAAGTACCGTATATATAATTTTTGACACAAAAAAGACCATCTTCAAGCAAAAGTACCTTTTGTCAAAGAAACGTAAAAGAACTAAAGAGGAGCGATGGATAGTTGTACAGGTCAAACTAATATTCCGACGTATATATAAAGCAAATACGAAATACGAGAGATGATTATTGACGTCCTGAAAATAAGCAGTGCCATCGTTTAACGAATGCTTATGGAAAGACTCAAATAAAATGAGGGAGGAAGAAGAGAGCGCACCGACAATAGCAGAATTTTAAATGTCCAACTGCAAAATATCCATTTGGGACTCTTCTCCAACTCGATCTTTGGTAAGTGGTGCATTCCATGTATACACCAATTCAGACTGTGGATATTCAAAAATTGCCAATGGGGTAAGTTGTAAAGCGTCACTGGTAGGATTCAACACTCGGGTACGATACAATTTCTTCTTTTTCTTCTTTTTCTGCAAGGCCTTCTTTGAAATAAACTTAGAAGTACTGGTGAGCAAATTTTGTCTGCTACTGTTACTATGAACGCTTGTATTGTGCTCGTTGTGCTTGTTCCCAAAAACATGTCCATTTGATGTATCACGCGTATTATCAATCCTTTCATGATTTCGTGTGACTGTGGTCTGTGGATCATTGTTACTACTAGTAGTGGCGCTCTTACCACTGTAGGATGAGGGAAGAAACGAAATTTCTTGAGCACTATTGCTCTTGCGTTGCCACCACCATGACTTTTTGTGGTTATTAGGTTGTTCATAGAAGTTCTCGGATCGCTTCAACGTTGCAGCTGCACTGGCAGCGGAGCCTGCCGCTGTACCAACACCAGTCCCTCCTGACACAGATGAATTTGTATCAAATGAAGTACGCCTATTTGGATGTTCACTCACGCTAATTTCTCCAACCGTACTGAATTGATTTTCCAAATCTACCTCACCCACTGATCCAAAACTAACATCACTACCGCTTGGTATTTGCTCGCCTCTTTCAACATCTGAATCAATCCCGGATGATCCATCATCATCAGTATTTTGAATTCGGGCAATCGAATGAGCACTGGAATTGGTAACCTTAACCGCCTCATTACACTCCCTCTCCCTAATTGCATTGAATGGAATAGTGGCAGCTGCTGGAGCTTCATCTTCGGAAGTGTATTCATATGCAAACTTATCGTAATCATCATCTTCAAACTTATCAATAACCTTTTGACTTATAGCATTAATCCGAGCGATTTGTATGTTGGCATACTCCGATGATTCAGGTATCATGATGGTGGTCAGATATTGTACAAGCAGCATGAGCCATTGAAAACATACAAATATCCTACGGTTCATACCAAAAGATAAGAATAGAGCTAACAGGAGCATTGTTATGACTTACCAAACACGAACATTAGCTGGAAATATTTCAGTAGAAGTCATTGTGAAACTTATGATGCCAGCATTTGTCACTACTGCCACCACAGAAATTATGGTGAATATGAGCTGCCAACTTTCAATTCCTTGAGCGCCACCAGGAATAGGCCTCTTGTGTAACTAAAATGAAGAATGCAATTATGCTTTTCAAGAAAATCACATCAAAACCCTACCGTAAGAAGTTTCCATGCCTGAAATTTGACTTTGACATAATGATAGGCCAAGGTGAGAAATGGTGCAAGGGGCAATGCTGCAGCAAACAATACAGTATATCCAAACTGCACTGCAATATCAGCGTATTTACGGACACTCTCTAAAATAGGATCGTATTCCATTAAAATATACTCCATTTCTGGTGGAGACAAATGAATAGAAGACAAACTGCCTCCGGTAAATTGATAAAAAGCATGCAAGCACTTCATATATGGAATTAAAACGTCCATAATATTCTTCACAAAAGTCCGCGAAGCAATTATCACTCCTAAGTTTATGGCTAATGGACGCATGCAAGTGGAATCACCACATTGTCCAACATATGACGCCTCTTTTCCTACCATGCAGTCATAAGATAAATAAAAAATTCAAAATCAAAGTGCTGTACCTGAATCGCTCAATGTATTTGGGCGAGGTAATTGCTGAGCGACAAACGCTAAGAAGAACAATGAAGCATACGAATTAATAAATTGGAAGACAAACACCTTCAAGATTAACGCATTCTCATACTCTGTATCAGTTCGGTGGTTCTCTTGATCAGTCAACCGAATTGCCATGTTTTGATACACCAAATTAAACAGCATAATTTGTGAAACATTGAGCAACGACGCAATTGCGCTGACCATCCAGCCAAGATTGGACTTGAGACTAAATTTTAATACATATATGGCAGATATGACACCCAGCACAAGGAACACCATTGTCAAAATTGTCACTAAGCTTCTTGCGACTCTTTTTCGAAAATCTTTTCTTGAAAAGTACAACATTTCGCGGCCATCAATAAAGGAATTAGTATGAAGTTCTCCATAGAATTCCGGGCGTTCAAACTGCTGATCTACAAAGTCAATCATGCCCCATTTTAGTGCAATAAAGCTTTCTTCACGTTTCCAATTTGCAAGCATGAATATTGACCAAACGATAATCAACACACTGTAGATTGGTAGCACAGGATGTGAAAAGTTGTTAGTGATCAATACTATTATTTGACATACTGTTCCAATGACCGAAATTGGAAGTAACCACCAGCTGATGTGCCCCAAAAAGGCATTAAATAGACTTATTTTCTCCCCTAAATATTCCTTCAGTTCTTCATTAGGAGTTGTCCATGGCATAGTTTTCCAATCCAAACATTTTAATAAAATCTCGTGACAGTCATCTGGGTCGTGAAGTGGAAACATACTCAGCAATTTTCTTTGATGAACGAGGGAATTAATTTCCAAATTGCATCCGCCCAATCGTTTTGGAGCTGTCATGAGAGTATGAATCAGCTTGAGTCGTATCGGCTTTCCAAAAGAATGATCCTCCTGAGGGGCATTGGCGTATAGAGCGGAGTTATTGTCTTGTTGATAACGTAAGTACACTGATTAGTGAAAACAATCGTGAATGATATAATTAATTAGCATAAACTTGTTTCATTTACCATATTCGTAAGGATCAATGGGAGTAATATTGGGTTCGTGTTTAATCTTTATCGGAGCGATTCGTTTATCCGGATTTCCCTTCGATAGTATTTCCTCTACAATCTTCGGATTCGTTAAGAGCTTGAAATTTGTTCGTTCCGCAAAATTTTTAAGAACGTCAACCTAACATAAAACACTGTGACAACAGAATACAAAGTTTATCATCTTCTTACTGGACATCGAATCAATACAAAGAGTGCATCTGATTGATTAGAAAGGTATGGATACAACTCTAAACCAGCTCGTAACATTGTGTGCATTATAAATTTTGCATCGGTTGACTGGCCTTGCTCTTGAGTTGCGATGATTGGAAACACCATTACATAATCATATTCGTAAGTAAAACGTTTACTTGGACCATCTACTTCAAACAGTTCTCTACGAGTCGACGGCGATGTTGGTATAGCCATACTTCTCAACTTAACTGGTTGGGATATGTCGGCTTGAGAAGATTTTTTGTCAAAGACTCCACGATATGCGAGATTTACTCGTGGGGAGACGCTGCTGTTTCGTGGAGAGGCGATAGTTTTGAACGAAATGGATGAAGAAGAACAAGAAGGGAGATCTTTCTTTTCTCCTTTAACAAAAGTTTGACTATTCGTATGTCTAGGTTTGTGTAATTTTCTCAATTTATTTTGCTTCCGCCGTATGGAAGAAACGCTTTCATACGTATCATAGCTTACCATGTACAAAGGAATATCGCCAAAAGTAGATGATGTGCGGTGAGATTCCAACTTTGGTCTACCCAAAGCCGAACTTTGACTCTTGCTATTGCTAACGCTTTTGGATCTTAAAACAGTATCATGCGCTCTTTCCTCTGATTCATATGTGGAATCTGACACAATACTTTGTTTGCGATTGCTACTGTCAGACCTTGTATGCATATCCGCAGAATCTAGCGACGAGCTATCAGGTCCACTGGACTTGAAATTATATGCTATCATCGACGAATTAGGACCACGATCAAGTTGTTCACTTATCCTCTCAAACTCATCTGAAGTTGAGCGAAGTAAAAATGATGGAAGTTGTTTGAGAGTCAGTTCACCAGGCTGCTTAACTTCACTTGAAGAGTTTTCTAAGTGGAAACTGACAATCTTTGAAGTTTTAAGACCATTTGAGTTTTTCCTCATGGCTGAACTGGGCGTTGGTGCCAAATTCGGACATAGACTTTCATCATGTGCGCCATCGCTTGTCACAATTTCAATCATTCCTTCTTCAGTTGGCTTGTTGGTCGAGGCGTCGACATTATTTAATACACCAATACTCTGTTGACATTCTCCACCTTCAAGGTTCAAATCTGAAGCATTTATATTTGATTCATTAGGGGGGATAACGATTCGCAATCCTGCCCACGGAAGTTGAGGTTCCTTAATGTAATTTTGCGGGGTTTTCGGAAGAGTGGTGGCTCCATATGACTTATGCTGTTGCTCGATTTCCTGGAAATATCCCAACGATCGACGAAAGTATGAGGCTACCTTCGGTAACTTCTTTTTGGCATTACCTGCAGGGTCGTCGACGCCGCCTGCTTGCGACATTTTCATGAATCACCACTCAATGCAATAACGAACGTTTTCAAAATGTTGCAACAATAAATACCAAATAGAATAAACAAATAGAAGTGCCTCTGTTTGTCTACAATATAGCTGTAATACCAACAAATACTCAAACTAATAAGGTCCATTGGTCAAAATGGTGTGTAGTGCGCTTTTCACAGAAGTGTGCGCCCCCTACTTGGCTCTAGGTCTGCTTATTCCTGCTGCTTCCACTATAATTGGACGGACGGCCACCACCTTCCAGCATATTTTTTTATTATTATTGGCCCACGAGCAATATCTCTGCTGCAATAGGATAGTTTCCAATTCCAAATTCATCTAGTAGTACGGTCAAATGACAGGATTGACTGTACAGATTTTACGGTTTACGGAATAAATATTTTTCGTATGATTATTGTATTGAGACGCTT
>JACCEA012009305.1_pt1 | contig 10106 bp, 15 predicted proteins | sample 7449851 | NCBI WGS metagenome assembly JACCEA01 (sample SAMN15323453, study PRJNA562643) | freshwater metagenome | isolation source: river surface water | place: USA:Blue River Watershed | collected 2017-08-18 | reverse complement strand
TAAAACAATCGTATATTTTTGTCATATGCATACTTATAATTTAAAAAGTTTGACTTGCAGTTTTCTTAAATAGTATAATAACATTCAAGTACAAGGAATTCAATTGAAATTTGCTCTCGTAACAGCCCACAATGAGGCTTATCGTCCTTTAGCGGACATTACTTGGAACCAAAATAAAAAATTATATGCCCAAAAATGGGGATACGATGTCTATGAGGTCACCAACGGGTTTCATAGTGTCGAAGACATTCCTTGGGCTCGTGCAAGAAAAATCATCGAATTACTTGAATCAGGGAAATACGATTGGGTACACGCAGTAGGATGCGACACTATGATAACCAATTTTAATATTCGGTTAGAAGATATTGTTGACAACCATTCTGATTTTATTATTGCTACAGATTGCTTTAACATCAATAACGATAGCTTTTTGGCCCATAACACGCAAAACTGTATCCAATGGTTAAAGTATTTGGATACATTGCAAGACGATTACTGCATGAAACACCCATGGAACGACCAGCAATGCATGATCGACAATATTGAACGTCTAGGTGACGGTTTAAAGATTGTCCCCCAACGGTTGATTAATTCTTACGATTACGACCAATACCCTGGATCTATACCGCATGTGTATAAAAAAGATATCTTCGGCAACGACGGTCAATGGCAACCTGGTGATTTTTTAATTCAATGGCCTGGAATTCCAAACGATCGTAGAATTCCATTAGCTCAACAAATGTTAACTCAAATTATAAAATGAAAGAAATCTTAGACTTAGTCAAAAAACATATTGACGAAAAGCAAGCAAATAAGACCTGGACCGCAGGCAAAGACTTTGTCAACTACGCCGGTGCATATTACAACTCTGACGAATATGTAGCTGGCGTAGAAAGTCTACTTAAAGGCTGGCTTGCTATGGGCGACGAGAGCCTGAAGTTTGAACGAGAGTTCCCAAAGCAATTTGGTAAAAAGGGCGGTATTGTTACGAACAGCGGAAGCTCAAGTAACTTGCTAATGATGGCTAGCCTCACTTCAAAGCGCGGTCATAACTTCCCAAAAGGCACTAAAGTTCTAATGCCTATTGCGGGCTTTCCCACTACACTAAATCCTACACTACAGGTTGGGTTCGAGCCGGTGTTTGTAGATATTGAACTTGATACACTTAACATTGATCTTGATCACGCTGAACAAGTGCTTAAAGGTGATCCTGATATTAAGATTATTACCTTTGCACATGTTCTAGGCAATCCGCCTAATATGGATAAAGTTATGGACCTAGTTGAAAAGTATAAACTAATTCTATTAGAAGATTGTTGTGATGCACTCGGTAGTACTTACGATAGTAAACCACTTGGTTCGTTTGGTCATATGGCTAGCTGTTCATTTTATCCTGCTCACCATATGACCATGGGCGAAGGTGGCTTTGTTGCCACAAATGATTACAATCAAGAAGTTATTCTACGCTCATTCCGAGAATGGGGTCGCGGTTGCTATTGTGTTGGTCCAGATGCTAACAAACTTAAATGTGGATCTTGTGGCAAACGTTTTAATAATTGGATTGATACCTTGCCCAACGAAGTATTTGATCACAAATATGTGTACGACGAAATTGGTTACAATCTAAAACCAATTGAACTACAATGTGCAATGGGCATGCAGCAGTTAAAGAAGCTGCCAGAAATTCATACACTACGTCGTCGTAATTATCAGCTATTGTTTAACATTTACGAAAAGTATGAGGAGTTCTTCCACTTGCCTAGGGCACAGGCAAAGTCTGATCCGTCCTGGTTCGCGTTCCCTTTAACTGTTCGCAAAGATGCACCATTTACTCGTGCAGATATTGTTGACTACTTGGAAGAAAATCTAATTCAAACTCGTCCTTATTTTGCAGGTAACATTATGCTGCAACCCGCATACAGCCATTTAATGGACCCAGTTCAAGCGCGAGATGAGTTCCCCAATGCAACACATGCCATGACCCACACGTATTTCCACGGCACAAGTCCGGTAATTACGCCAGAACAGATTGCCTATATTGGCGAAAAAGTCGATGGCTTTATGAGTTTATTTCTATGATAACAAAACAAGATCTCATTGATTTTGAAACCGAAATTGGCGATCGTTTTAATAATAAAGAAATTCGTGCCCCAATTCATTTGTATCACGGCAGCGAAGATCAAATTATAAATGTCTTTAAAAAGATTGACATCAAGCACGATTGGGTATGCTGCACTTGGCGTAATCACTACCAGGCTTTATTAAAAGGCATACCTGCTGCCGTATTGCGCGAACGTATTATTGCAGGCAAAAGTATGGTAATGAATTTGCCCGAATACAAGTTTATTTGTAGCAGTATCGTGGGAGGTATCCCTAGCATTGCTACCGGAATCGCATTAGCTTCAAAATTAAAAAACACCGGAGAACATGTATGGTGTTGGGCCGGTGATATGAGTGCAGAAACTGGCGCATGGAGCGAAGCTTATCGGTATGCAGTTGCTCAAGATTTGCCTATTACATTTGTGGTCGAGGACAATCAATTAAGTGTTTTGACCCCAACTCATAATGTATGGGGCTCAAATAAATGGTATTTGCCTGTACAAAATCAAGAATGGTTCGAGGGATCTCATTTGATATATTATCGTTATAACAATAACAAATATCCACATGCCGGTGCAGGCGTAAGGGTGCAATTCTAATGAGCAATCAAGAATATAATCAAAAGTTAAAAGAAGCTATGAACTGGCTTGCTACTAAGTCTGATACAATTTTTCTAGGGCAAGCAGTTTGTTATGCCGGCACGGGATGTTACGAAAGTCTAATAGAAATTCCTGATAATAAAAAGATGGAGTTTCCTGTAGCCGAAAACTTACAGTTAGGAGTAAGCACAGGCTTGGCTATTAACGGATTCGTTCCTGTGAGTGTAGTGCCTCGTTGGAATTTCCTATTATGTGCAACAGATCAAATTGTCAATCATCTCGATAAACTGTCCTCACTTAGTGACGGTCAGTGCAATCCTAAAGTAATTATACGAGTAGCAGTAGGTTCAGAGAAACCAGTTGATCCCCAAGATCAACACAAAGGAAATTTTTCACAATCGTTTCGTTTGATGTGTAAAAATATTGATGTTGTCGAATGTTGTAATCCTTATAGCATATTAGAAAATTACAAATACGCATATAATAATACTCGTAGTACTATAGTCGTTGAATTTCCGGACTATGGCAAGTAATATTTTAATATTAGGGTCTACTGGATTTGTTGGCGGAGTGCTGGTTAACGGTTTACAAAAACAATATTGTGTCACGGCACCAAAGCGACAAGAACTTGATTTATCCAATTACCATTCTGTTAGCAATTACTTTCGAGACAAATCATTTGATGTAGTTATTAATTGTGCCGGGAATATGGAAAGCCGGTTATCTCCATTTATCACCAACGCTGCTACCGAAAATTTACTAATTTTTAATAACTTATATGCTGTAAGAAAACAGTATCAAAAATTAATTAACATAGGATCCGGTGCAGAATTTGATCGACGGGACAATATTGATAGTGCCTTAGAAGAAGATATTTTCTTAAAAACGCCAACCGATCATTACGGACTAAGTAAAAATATTGTTTCGCGCATGACTTTCAGCACCGACAATTTTTATACTTTAAGATTGTTTGGAGTCTTTGGTAACACTGAATCTAAATCACGACTGCTAAAAAAAGTGCTATTAGGCGAACCTATAAAAATTACAGATAGATATTTTGATTATTTTTATATCAACGATTTGATTCCCGTTGTGGAGTATTATATAAATCATTCCCCAACATATAAAGATATTAATGTTGTCTATCCGCAAAAACTTCAACTGAGCGATTTTTTAAATCAATTTTGTGAAATACACAATCTATCTAAAAGCAATATTGAACTAGTTAAAGAACGCGGGCTAGCATACACCGGCAATGCCAACAAGCTAGCCGATTTAAAAATTTCTTTTTTAGGATTAACACAAGGATTAAAGGATTACAATGAGTACTAAAATTGTATATGTTACTGGGTGTTTAGGATTTATTGGGTATCATGTTACTCAAGAATGCCTAGCTAATGGGTATTATGTTATTGGCGTTGATAAAAAAACGTATGCAGCAAACACACAATTTTTACCAAAGCTACAATCAAATAAACAATTTAAGTTTATTGAATCTGATATTAACGACCTTGATACATTGTACGATTGTGATTACATTATTAATACTGCTGCCGAGACCCATGTAGACAACAGTATTGTAAGCAGCGATGTATTTTTAAGAAGCAATATCAACGGAGTCCATCATTTGCTTAATCTTATTAAAGAAAAGCATAGATTTAAAATGCCAACGTTATTGCATTTTAGCACCGACGAAGTATACGGAGATATCGAAGTCGGGTCGCATGTTGAAACTGATTTGTTAAAACCAAGCAATCCGTATTCAGCAACAAAAGCAGCAGCGGATCAATTAATTATTGCTTGGGCACGTACTTTTAATGTTCCGTATGTTATTGTTAGACCAACTAACAACTACGGTATCGGGCAATATACAGAAAAGTTTATTCCAAAGAGTGTTAAAAGTCTACACCTCGGAAGGAAAATACCTCTACATGATTCGGGATTACCAAAAAGAACTTGGTTACATGTAAGCGACACTGCTAGTGCTGTGTCCGCTATCATTGAAGCTGGTGTAACTAACGAAATATACAATATTTCAGGCAACTACGAAGATCATAATATTGTTATTGCCCGACAAGTTATTAATATTTTTCACAACAAGGTTAGTGGATTCGAAGATTACTTGGATTTAAGCATTACCCGTCCCGGTCAGGACGTTCGTTACAGTATTGATGATACAAAATTAAAAGCCCTTGGCTGGACCCCAAAAGCAATCTTTGAAGTCGAGCTTACTAAGATTGTTGATTATTATCGTCAGACGTTTGTGTGGTAACTTCCTGCCAGGTATAATCGCCTAACCACTTTACTGGTGCAATGTAACTATAATGTTCCGGCGCACCAGTAGTCCAATCGTTAGGGCCTTGGTGGCAAAGCCTGGTACGATTTATCTTGTTGTCAAAACATAACCAGTATATTTGTCCGTGATAGACCTGGAATTGATATTCTGCTGCATGGACTGCGTCTGTAATATACAGTCGGCGTTTAATATCGTCGGCTTGTTTCTGCAATACCTTTACCAAATCCATAATACGATTATACTCTTGCTCGGCATGCATGCGAGCAACATTAACCATGATATCTTTTTGTCGTTCTACGGGAATTAAATCAAAGGCAGGACCGCCAACTTCGGTAGCGTATGGGGTAATATTCTTATTAAAAAAGGCGACTAATTCGCCGCCTATTTCAGAATCGTAACTATCTTTACCTTTAGCTACGTTACTTTTTTTCTTCGCCATTGTTTTGTTTGATGATTACTAATTCATCGTTGGATGGATTTTTTGTGTTTCTTAACAGCCATGCACCATAATTTATGAAAGCAGCAAACGGGTAAGAACTTACTGCTAGCACTGCAATTAACGAAATGCCAGAAATCAAAAAGACCACTGTAAACATTGTAAATGTAATTTCAAGCAACAGATTCCAAAACCCAGTTACGCCAATATCAAAATCTACAATTTCGCTTTTGCCTGTGTTATGTAATCTTATATGCCCTCGCAAAGATTCTATTTGCTCAATGCAACGCATAACCAGGATTTGTAAAAGTCCTCGATATAATTCAGTCATAGATTTTGCTCCACTGTTTTAGTTTGATTTGTTTATTTTTAATTGATTGTGTTACTTCTGATGATCTTATTAGTCCGTGTTCGGTCATTAAACTAATCATACAGAGAAGATCGCCGACTTCTGTTTCAAGTTTTTCTTGATGTGTCATTCCATCTTTGTGATTTTCGTTAATACCAAATCTAAAGATTTTAGAAATTTCTTGAACAACTTCAGCGCATTCTTCTTGCGTGATAACTAAAATTTCTCGTTGTTTATCGTTCATGTAATTATTATACTACAGGAACCAATAATAATCAATCTCTTTTTTGACGAGGGCCGGTATCTTTATCTCTGGGTTCGGCGCGCCGACCTTTGGGTCGTATTTGTACCCTAGTTTTTTCTGGATCCGGTAACTCTACATCTTTAAAGCTACGTTCTTGTACTTTAGTAAGCTCTTCTAGTAGTTTACCTTTTTCGACGTAATTACGCACATACGGTCCGGATTTTTTATTCTCAACCTTGCAACGAATTGAGATTAATTCTTTCTTAGGATCTTCAACATCGTGTATACTAATTTCTGGTCTGGTTTTTCCGGTATAACTTGCAGTTAAATCTATGTTACGAAGTTTATATTCTAGATTTTTAAATCGTAAAATTTTAAAGCCGCCTTTGTCGAAGTCAACTAATTCAACATTAGGATCACCTAAGGTGGCAAAATGTGTTACGGCATGTGCCACTTGGTCTACAAATCTTGCTTCTTCGGTATCATCGTTGCCGGTTAATTTATTTTGTAACTCTGCAGTAATTTGTCTGTACATAAATTCTACTGCTTTGATAGGATCTTTTTTATATTGATATTCAAACTTATCAATATACGGAGCGACATCAATTCCAAAATAGCCAAACAGTTTAGTCATCGATTCAGTATCGCTGCCACCAACTTGTCCAAATTGTGCGACGCCACCAACTTTTAAACTGGCATTGAGTTTTAGTGTACGCATAGCTCCGTTTTTATCTCGGATACCCACCCACACATCAGATTTCTTTTCTGTTTCGCTAGCGGCGCCATCAGCTACAATGTTAATTTCGTCAGCGCGACCATTAAGATAAAAATACTTACTATAACGTTCGGCCATTGCGCTATTGACGTATGCAGCGGCGCTATTTAATTCATTTAACAAAAGCTTACGCTTCATCGGATTCATCAAGTCTTGGTAAGGCCCAGTCTTTAATCTTAAAATGAAACTAATAGTGTCGGCAATGTTGCTGTCAGCATCGTTAACTGTAACGCTATAAGTATCGTCGCCTTGGGACTGTAATGCATCTAGTACATGAGTAATATCTGCAGCCGTAATTGTTCCTACTTCTTCTCCAGGTTCGCGTTTAGTAAATTTAGCAAACATTGCAGCGCCTAAAATACCTTCACTGACTTCACCGCGGTTACTAATAGATTCTTCTTTACTATGGTTTAATGCGCCTTGTATCGTTCCTGTAGTTCCTTGAACGTAAAAATATACGTTATCGTCAGTCCTAAATTCATATACATCTTTTCCGTTACCCATTGATACTACAACTTCACCACGTTGTGTTAATGCTTGGTCTCCGGAACTTTTATTAGTAAGCTCAACTGGGCCAACTACTTCAAGTCCTTGTGCTTGTAATAGAGCAGTTAACGCTTGTCCGGCTTGGCTGTTACTAATAATAAACTTTTGCCCAGGGCCGTATTTAGAAAGAGTAACTTCGTTAAGAATAATGTTAATAAGATCGCGCATAATGTACTATTTATTGGTTTTAAATATTCTGTTAATTCATGTTGCAGCGCAATAAATACTAATATAACCCACAAGGAGAAAAATATGGACTGGGCTAGTCTAGTAGAACGTCTACGAGAAATGTTTCCAAATCAATACAAAAGCGATCTAGATCGTTTTTTAGAATCAAAAAATATCAGAGATGCCGGTGATGTTGAACATTGGATTCAAATGTACACTTACCACAATCATAGAGATTATTTAGGGCTGTAAACGTTCGATATCGTCCTCGGTACATTGATCGCCGTATTGAATTTCAATGATAGTACACGGTTTTGTAAAAGGATTCGTTAACTGATGCCATTTCCCAGCAGAGACTTTCCATTCGTCGTACTTCCCCAAGATCTTGGGAGGATTGCTTACATCCCCGGGCAAGGCCATATTAATCATACACATGCCCGAGGTGACCATCCAATATTCGTTTCGGAACTGATGGCGCTGCATAGACAGCGTTTGTCCCGGGAGTACAGTCAAAGTTTTGACCTTGGCACCAGGAACAGCATTTAATACAGTATAACTCCCCCAAGATCTCTCTACTTCAACGGACATCCAGCGTTTTAATATATCGCTGCTACTATTAATCTTATCTTTGCCACCAACACCAAAAACGAATTCTAGATTGGGGTCATTGATGTCCATTTCTGGAATATTATCTGCTGTACGATCGCCACCATTGGCAAATACGAGTTCTGCATCTGGATATTGCTCGCGCATGTATCTGATAAATCCACGAGCAGAATCGTCATCGTCGTGAAATTGATATACTGCATCAACGCATGCGAGTTCAGACACAATAAGCATATCGCCTAGATCTCTAGCTGCTTTTAAATATGAAATATGACCGCTGTGTAAGGGATCGTAACCACCGGTCGCAAGAACAATTTTCATTCTTCAATTCTGTAATAATCCTTAAATAAACCGGTTTTAAGAAGTTCTTCTTGTTTTACGTATCCATAACGATCAATGCATTGTCGAACACTGTCATTGACTAAATTTGCATCAATGAGATCGTGCCATGTTGCTTTTTGCGGATCCATTGGTGTTACTTCGCTTTTATAAACTGCAACATGCAACCACATATCGTTTACGTCTTTATAAAAATATGCGTCACGACAATCAAAGCCGTTTACTGCTAGCATATACATTAAGTTTACAACATTGTGATTGAAATACCAACCGTTGTAACTGTTATTGTTTAATCTATTGTGTTCGTAATGAACAGCTTGCGGAATAGACATTACTAGCATTCCGTTGACGCTCATCATTTCGTTCCACTGACGCAAGGTATACACTGGATTGGTTATATATTGAAAAACATCGTGGCACCAAACAAGATCAATTTGTCGAGAAATAAATCTGTCAGGATCTTCTAAGTCTGCTTGTACTACTCGTACATTTGATAAGTTGGTAACTTCTTTTTTTATTTGTTGAATGTTCTTATCGACTGCATAACATAGATAGTTTCTTGGTTCCGGTGGATCATCTCTAGTTTCCAAGGTTGCCCACCATTCCACGTCCAGGCCCTCACCGCAGCCAAAATCTGCTATTACTTCTAAACTATCTAAAAAACTATCGTATTGATATACAAGGTCTTTTATAAATTGACTGTGCTGATAACTTGCTTCGGCGTTTTTAAATAATCCCATAATTATCAGATAGTGACATCTTCCATTCCGGCTGTTCTAAGTCGAACCACGTGACCTAGCATAAAATTTTTACTTTCTAGGCCTTTCATTATTCCGAGCCATTTGTTTCTAAGCAAAGCAACTTCGTTAATGATAGTTTCAAAATCAATGACCTCATCCTCGCCATCGGTATATTTTTCCGCGTCCCGGGATGATAACGAACGAGCGTAGGCTTCAAGGTATTTCTGAAAATGTTTGCGTCGTATCTTACGAAGTTGTATATTAAGATAATTAAGTACAGCTTCAATTTCTTGAAGTTGGTTGAACCTATGCTCCGTAACGCCCGGTAGGGCGGCGGTGGCTTTTTCCAGGTTTCCTTTAATATTTGTATCATATTTTGCCTGCTGGAGTTCCCGTTCATAATAGTCTATGAAATCGGGAATCGTGCCCAGGTCTGCTACAATTTTATTGTACCACATTACTCGTCGTAGTCCGAATCTTCATCTTCGTCAATATACTCTTCGATACTACGCTTAGTGTATGCGTCTGTACCACCAAACTCGCGAAGTTCTCTTTCACTTAGCGCATCGGCTAGCATACTTACTAAATTATCGCTAGCTGCCTGTCGTTCTTTACTTGGGATATATTCTTTAAGAATAGTATAAGTTTCAATTAAAACTTCTACATCGATGCTCATTCTTCAATTTCCTCTTCGGGTTGTTCAGCGACAGCAGTGCCATGTGGATTAGCAGCAAAGTCTGCCATCACCTTGTCAAGTGATTGATTTTCGTTGCGCTCCCACGCTTTACGGAATTGCTTGATAACTGTGCCGTCTGCTAGCGTGTATTTAAGACTATTGCCTTCCTTCTGCAATAAACCTTTGCCTTCGAACATGTCAACTAGTCCCGAATAAGGATTCATTCCAGTTT
>JACCEA010153010.1_pt1 | contig 10106 bp, 9 predicted proteins | sample 7449851 | NCBI WGS metagenome assembly JACCEA01 (sample SAMN15323453, study PRJNA562643) | freshwater metagenome | isolation source: river surface water | place: USA:Blue River Watershed | collected 2017-08-18 | reverse complement strand
ACATTTCTCCATTTTGAAAATAGGGAAGTATTGTTTCTTGTAAAATCGTTTCGCAAATTTCATCGGTGAGGATTTTTGCTGTTCCAGTCCCAGTACAAATTCGTATTTTTCGTAATTGGTTTGAGATTACAATCACCAAACCATTGTCTTTTTCTTTTTTACCAACTGCCCATTTTTGAGCTAAACTTAGTGCATAAGTGTCAAAATTATTTTCGTTTCCTGTTTCACTTATCGTAACAATAACTATTTCGTTAGAAGTTTGTTTTTCGTAAGTAAGCAAAAGCGTTTCTAGTTTTGTAATTTCATCTTGATTCAATATGTTTTCAAAATCATTTACAAATCCTACTGGTTTAGGAAAATTTATTTCCTGTCCAAAAGAAAAACTAATGACTCCGAAAATTAATATTAAAACAAAATGTAACTTACTTTTCATAACTGAATACTAAAAACTGCAAACTGAACACTAAAATTACCAGCTTCCGCCAGCACCACCTCCTGAGAATCCGCCGCCGCCAAATCCGCCACCGAAGCCTCCGCCAAATCCTCCTCCTGAAGAAGAACCACCACCAAAACTTCCGCCGCCAAATCCGCCACCGCGACCCATTCGGCTTAAAATGATAATATCCATCAAATCTGGCCCGCCAAATCCACCTGAATTTCCACCGTTATTTCCTTTGTTTTTAGAAACTAATATTAGAAATATTATAACAAATGCTATTACTAATAGTATAGGAAAAATGCTTCCTTCATTTTTGGGTTCTTTAGGTTTGGCTTTGTATTTTCCAATTAGTACTTTAAAAATTGCCTCAGTACCTTTATCTAAGCCATTGTAATAACTTCCTGCTTTAAATTCGGGGATAATTACATTTCTAACAATTTCTCCAGTTATACCTGCTACAAGTTGTACTTCAGCTCCATAACCTGGTGAAATCCAAATTTTTCTATCTTTTTTAGAAAGTAAAATGACTATTCCATTGTCTTTGTCAGCTTGTCCAACTCCCCATTTATGTCCCCAATTAGGTGTTAGGGTTTCAATATTATCACCATTTAAATCTTCAATAGTGATGACAACAATTTGAGTAGATGTAGAATCCGAGTAATACACTAATTTATCACCTAATTGTTTTTCTTCTGTATCAGATAATACATTTCCATAATCATAAACTGAAGTTTGTAAACTCGGTTTTTCAGGGATTTTATATTGACCAAATGTACTATTTGATATAAGGAGGATTGAAAATAAAAGTAATATTTTAAATTCTTCCAACTTCCAACTGCTAACTTTTAACTTTCTCATTAACTTCTTGAAATTTCATTAGACAGTTCATTTGTATCTTCTTCCTGATTATATGGAAAATGTTTTTTTAGTTGTTCACCAGCTTCTAAAATCCCTTGAATTAATCCGTTTTTGTATTGGCCAATTTTGAATTTTTCAATTACATGATCTTTTGTAGAATTCCAAAAATCAGGTGCAACTAAATCATTGATGCCTTTGTCGCCTATAATAGCAAAACTTTTAGTTTGCATACAAATGTAGAAAAGCACGCCATTTTTCAATTCGGTAGCATCCATATTTAGAAGATGAAAAACCTCCTGTGCTCTTTCCATAGGAGGTTTTGTGTTGCTTTCTTCTATATGCACGCGAATTTCTCCCGAAGTGTTTTTTTCGGCAATTACAATAGCTTCAATAACTTCTTGTTCTTCTGCTTTGGTTAAAAAATCTTCGGTTTTTGACATTATTTTGCTTCTTTTTTATCAAAATCAAATTCTACGTTTGGTGCTTTTTCTGCTCCAGCATCAGCTTTGTAAAAAGTTTTTTCTTTAAATCCAAACCATCCTGCAAACAAACTGTTTGGGAAAATTGTTACGTGTGTATTGTATGGTTTTACCGCTTCGTTATAACGAGTACGAGCCGTTAAAATTTGATTTTCTGTGCTGGCTAATTCGTCTTGAAGTTTTAAGAAATTTTCATTTGCTTTTAAACTTGGATATTGTTCAACAGTCACCAATAAACGTGATAATGCACTAGTCATTCCGCCTTGCGCTTGTTGAAATTGTGCCATTTGTTCAGGTGTAACATTACTTGGGTCGATAGTTACCGAAGTAGCTTTTGCACGTGCTTCAATAACGGCTGTCAACGTTCCTTTTTCGTATTCTGCTGCACCTTGTACTGTTTTTACTAAATTACCAATTAAGTCATTTCTTCTTTGATAAGAAGTTTCAACATTTCCCCAAGATTCTTTAACATTTTGGTCTAATGTTACCGCTGTATTGTTAATTCCTTTAAAGTAACTGTATCCAATTAGTAGGACAGCTCCAATGATAATTAATGGCAAAAATTTTCTCATAATTTTTCTCTTTTTTAAGTTAATTTATTTAGTTGTTAATTTTTTTAATACTGCGACTGAAAACTGCGACTGAAAACTAAATCAAAGTCCCTTTTTTAATTCTAATAATTGATGTTTGATTCCTTCTAATTTATTGATGATTTCAAAATTGTCTAAGGTTTTCTTTTTGCTTTCTTTCAAATGAATTTTCGCACCTTCTAAAGTGAAACCGCGTTCTTTTACTAAATGGTAAATCATTTGTAATACTTTCACATCGTCTGGACGAAACATTCTGTCGCCTTTGGCATTTTTCTTAGGATTGATTTCATCAAATTCTTTATCCCAAAAACGGATTAACGACGCGTTCACATCAAATGCTTTCGCTAATTCGCCAATGCCATAATATCTTTTTTCTGGTAAGTTTACTTGCATTATATTTTTATAATTGACTCATTGATTATTGTCAAATTGACACATTAATCTAGAGATTGATTTTCCTGATTCGCTAATTTACTAATTAAAACATATTCTTTAGCAGAAATACTGCCATAATAAAAATTTAAAGGATTTACCACTTCACCATTTTTATGCACTTCATAATGTAAATGTGGTGCTTCACTTCGTCCGGTGCTTCCCACATAACCAATAATATCGCCTCGTTTTACTTTTTGACCGGCTTTCACTTTGTATTTGCTCAAATGTGCATATAAAGTTAAATAGCCGTAACCGTGAGATATTTCTATATGATTTCCGTAACCTGATAAACTTCCATCCGCTTTTCGTACGACACCGTCACCAGTTGCAAAGATTGGAGTTCCTGTTTTGGCAGAAAAATCCATGCCTTTATGAAACTTTCTAATTTTCGTAAACGGATCACTTCGATATCCAAATCCTGATGCCATCTGTTTTAAATCTTCATTTTTTACGGGTTGAATCGCTGGAATCGCTTTTAATAAAACCGCTTTTTGTTTCGCTAATTTCGTAATTTCATCTAAAGAAACCGACTGTATCGCCAACGCTTTCATAATTTCATCTACTTTTTTCGATGAATTTATAATCAAATCGCTATTATTGAAATCCTCTAAATCTTTATATCGATTCACGCCACCTAAACCTGCTCTTCGCTCTTCATTTGAAATAGCCGCACTGTTGAAATATACTCGGTACAAATTATTATCACGTTCTTCAATAGCTGATAAACCTTCTTCCATTAAAGCAATTTTACGATTCAATAAATTGTAATTTAACTTCATGGTTTCCAATTCGCGCGCTTGTAATTTCGATTTTGGCGTTTCAAAAAAACTGGTAGTACTTAAAATAAAAAAACATAAAAATCCGAATAATGCACTCGCCAATAAAAACAACATCGCATAGCCAATTTTGGTACTATTTTTAGTCACAATTTGTTTAAATGCTAATTTTTCAGAATCGTAATAATATTTTACCTTTGGCATTGCTAAAATTTACTATTTTTGTGCTCGTTATTACAAAGTAACACTTATTATACGAAAGAAGTTAAAATTTGTTTCACATTTAGAAACATTTTTTTAAAATTTCAATAAATATTATTATCCGATTCAATACCATAAAAATGAAATCACAAGACATAAGAAAAGCGTATTTACAATTTTTTGAAAGCAAAGGTCATACTATTGTTCCTTCTGCGCCAATTGTTTTAAAAGATGATCCAACCCTAATGTTTAACAATTCGGGAATGGCTCAGTTTAAAGAGTTTTTCTTAGGGAATGGTACACCAAAAAGTCCTCGAATTACCGATACACAAAAATGTTTACGTGTTTCTGGAAAACATAACGATTTGGAAGATGTTGGTTTTGATACCTATCATCACACGATGTTCGAAATGTTAGGAAACTGGTCTTTTGGTGATTATTTCAAAAAAGAGGCGTTGCCATGGGCTTGGGAATTTTTAACAGAAGTATTGAAATTAGATAAAGACAGACTTTACGTTTCTGTTTTTGAAGGAAGTAAAGAAGATAATGTGCCTTTTGATCAGGAAGCTTGGGATATTTGGAAACAATTTGTACCAGAAGACCGAATCATTTTAGGAAATAAAAAAGATAATTTCTGGGAAATGGGCGATCAAGGTCCGTGTGGTCCGTGTTCGGAAATTCATATCGATTTAAGAACCGATGCCGAAAGAAATGAAGTTTCTGGAAGAAGTTTAGTCAACGCCGATCATCCACAAGTGGTGGAAATTTGGAACAACGTATTTATGGAATTCAACCGTAAAGCAGACGGTTCATTAGAAAAATTACCAGCGCAACACGTAGATACCGGAATGGGATTTGAGCGTTTGTGTATGGCGATGCAAAACGTGACTTCTAATTATGATACTGATGTTTTTACGCCGCTTATCGCGAAAGTAGAGGAAATTACAGGATTAAAATATACTTCAAATGAAGTTCAAAATATATCAGAAGAACAAAACAAAACGAACATTGCGATTCGTGTCATTGTAGATCACGTTCGTGCGGTGGCTTTCGCTATTGCAGACGGACAATTGCCTTCCAACACAGGAGCGGGTTACGTAATTCGTAGAATTTTACGTCGTGCGATTCGTTACGGATTTACTTTTTTAGGTACGAAAGAACCTTTTATCAATAAATTAGTTGAGGTGTTGGCGAATCAAATGGGAGAATTTTTCCCAGAAATTAAATCGCAACAACAATTAGTTACCAACGTAATTCGTGAAGAAGAAGCGTCTTTCTTAAGAACGTTGGAACAAGGAATTCAATTGTTAGAAAATGTCATGCAAAATACCACTGGAAAAGAAGTTTCTGGTGAAAAAGCATTCGAATTATATGATACTTTCGGATTTCCAAAAGATTTAACGGCCTTAATATTAAAAGAAAAAGGGTATTCGTTTAACGAAGCAGATTTCGAAGCAGAACTACAAAAACAAAAAGCGCGTTCTCGTGCGGCTTCTGAAGTTTCAACAGAAGATTGGAAAGTTTTAGTTCCTGGAAATGTAGAAACTTTCGTTGGTTATGATCAAACGGAAAACGAAGTTAAAATTACACGTATCCGAAAAGTAGATTCTAAAAAAGACGGAATTTTATACCAAATCGTTTTAGATAATACGCCGTTTTACCCAGAAGGTGGAGGTCAAGTAGGTGATAAGGGAACATTGGTTTCTGCAAACGAAACAATTGAAATTATCGATACGAAAAAAGAAAACAATTTAATTTTACACTTCGCGAAACAACTACCAGAAAATGTGGAAGCAAGTTTTGTAGCGAAAGTAAATACCGATTTAAGAACGGCAACATCTAAAAATCATTCGGCTACGCATTTAATGCATTTGGCTTTGAGAAACATTTTAGGAACGCACGTAGAACAAAAAGGTTCGTTAGTAAATCCAAATTACTTACGTTTCGATTTCTCTCATTTTTCTAAAGTTACGGATGAAGAAATTAAACAAGTTGAAGCTAGTGTAAATGCTCAAATTGAAGCCCAATTACAACTAGTGGAGCACAGAAATATTCCAATTCAAGAAGCGTTAGATAAAGGCGCAATGGCTTTATTTGGTGAAAAATATGGCGATTCAGTTCGTATGATTGAATTTGGTGATAGTAAAGAATTGTGTGGAGGAATTCACGTGAAAAACACCGCTGATATTTGGCATTTCAAAATTGTTTCAGAAGGTGCTGTTGCCGCAGGAATTCGTCGTGTTGAAGCGATCACTGGTGAGGCTGTGAAAGATTTCTTTACAATTCAAGAAAATACGTTAGCTGAAATCAAGGAAACCTTGAAAAATCCTCAAGATGTTTTAAAATCGGTAGCCACGTTACAAGACGATAATGCGAAATTGAAAAAACAAATTGAGCAATTAATCAAAGATAAAATCGACGGTTTAAAAAATAATTTAGTTGGTGAGTTTACTGTTGTTAATGGAATTAATTTCTTAGCGAAACAAGTTGATTTATCGATGAGTGCCACAAAAGATTTAGCGCAAGCACTTGGTACTGCTCAAGAGAATTCATTCGTGTTTTTAGCTTCAATTGAAGAAGGTTTGCCAAACATTCACTGTTATATTTCAAAAGAATTAGTAGCAGAAAAAGGCTTAAACGCTGGAAATGTAATCCGTGAATTAGGTAAATTAATTGATGGAAACGGTGGTGGTCAACCTTTCTTCGCATCAGGAAAAGGTAAAAATGCTAACGGAATTGCTGCGGTTTTAGAAAATGCGGTGAGTTTTGTGAAGTAAAATATATTTAGATTTTTAAAAACCCTCCAAGAGTTTCAAACTTTTGGAGGGTTTTATTTTATACTGATTTCTTCTCAATCACAGCAGTAGCTTCTATCTCAATTAGCCAATTTCTATTTCCTAAAATGCTAACGCCAACTAAAGTACTGGCGGGATAATTTTTATTTCCTAAAAACACTTTTCGAACTTTTCTAAAAATAGGTAAATCTACTTCTGGATTAAAATTTACAATATACGTATTCATTTTTACTACATCTTGAAAGCTAGAATTACATTCCTTTAAAAGATTTTCTAAATTTTTAAAAGTGGCAATTGTTTGTGTTTCTAAATCGTTTCCTTCACCAATTTGGCCAGATATATGTAAGGTTTTGGTTTCTTCGGTTTCTGTAATTACAACTTGTGAAAAGCCTTCATTTGGATGTAAATATTCTTTTTTGAACATAGCTCAATTATTTTCTTTCCCCAATTTGTTGACGCCACATCGCATAATACAAACCTTTTTCTGTCAATAAATCTTCATGTTTTCCTTGTTCGATGATTTTCCCTTGTTCTAATACAAAGATTTTATCGGCGTGCATGATGGTGGATAATCGGTGTGCGATTAAAACCGTAATTCTATTTTCGTCCGAAATATTTCTAATCGTACTATTAATTTCTTCTTCGGTAATCGAATCTAAAGCAGACGTCGCTTCATCAAAAATTAATAAATTAGGGTTTCTTAAAATCGCTCTCGCAATCGATAATCGCTGTTTTTCTCCACCAGAAATCTTAATTCCACCTTCGCCAATAGTAGAATCTAAACCGTTTTCAGCTCGAGCTAATAAATTATCACAACTGGCTCTGTGTAATGCATTTAGAATTTCTTCATCAGTAGCTTCGGGTTTTACGAATAATAAATTTTCTCTGATGGTTCCTGAGAATAATTGGGCATCTTGTGTGACAAATCCTAATTGTTGACGCAATTCTAACATATCAATTGCTTTAGAATCAATTCCGTTATATAAAACGTTTCCAATTGCGGGTTGATATAAACCTACTAATAATTTCACTAAAGTTGTTTTTCCAGCTCCAGACGGTCCAACAAAAGCAACGGTTTCTCCTTGTTTTATAGAAAAGTCTATGTTTTCAACAGCTGGTTGTTTGGCCGATTTGTGTTGAAAACTCACATTTTTAAAAACCAAAGAATTAATTTTTCCGAAATGTTCTGGTTTTTCTGGTTTATGTTCTGATTTTGCGTTTAATAATTGTTCGAAGTTTTCCATCGAAACTTTAGTTTCATTTTTCGCAATGATAAAGGCGCTTAATTCTTGTAATGGATTGAAAATAAAGAAGGTGAAAAACACCATTGTTAGTAAATCTCCCACCACAATTTTTTCACTAAATAAGAAATAATACAAAGCAAAAACCACACAAGTTCGCATGAAATGAACGGTTGTGCCTTGAATAAAACTTAAACTTCTGATGAAACGAATTTTTTGAATTTCTAATTGTAAAATTTTTAATGTGTTCGAATTTAATCGCCCTTCTTCTTGAGCGGTTAATCCTAAACTTTTTACTAATTCGATGTTTCGTAAACTTTCTGTTGTAGAACCGGCAAGAGAGTTGGTTTGCATCACAATGGTTCGAGAAACCGCTTTGATTTTCTTACCTAAAAAGGAACTGATGTAGGCAATTATCGGAGCTGTAATAACAAATACGAAGGCAATTCTGTAATCAATTCTTGAAATGTAAACAATCACAAAAATAAATCCAATTATGGTTTGAAAAATTAAGGAAATAGAAAGTGTAATTAATTTTTCAGAATCGGTTCTGGCTTTTTGCAATTTGCTTAGCGTTTGTCCGCTGCTTTGATCTTCAAAATCCACATAAGGTAAGTCTAACGATTTTTTAATTCCGTCCGTATACATTTCTGCACCCGTTCTTTGAATGACAATATTGGTAAAATAATCTTGAAAATTTTTCGTAATTCTAGAAATCATAGCAGCGCCAAGCGAAAGTCCTAACCAGAAACTAACGGCTTTGATGAAACCGATTTCGTTGCCTTTGTATTTGGCGATTCCAACCCCACAATCTTGCATTAATTTACCAGTGATAATAGAGTCGGATAAACTAAAACAAATGTTGATAGTTGCCATTAATAAGGCGAAAAATAAGAGTAATTTATGTTTTTGTAGATACGTGTAAAGTAACTTCATGGTGAAAATTTTATCGTGCAAAAATACGGAATAAAAAGTCTTGTAGTATTTTTTTACAACTATTTAACTTGTTTTTGTACTTTTGATAGACAATTTAAAAATAATGAAGTTTCAAACTCAAATTCCCATTCCAAAATCAGATTTTCCGATAGATTATAATGCTAAATTATTGTCGTTAGGTTCTTGCTTTGCTGAAAATATGGGTAATAAATTCGAATATTTTAAATTTTCCATTTCCATTAATCCATTTGGGATTATTTTTAATCCAATTTCTTTAGAAAAACTAATAGTTAGAAGTCTTCATAAAAAGTATTTCACCTTGAATGATATTTTCTTTCATAATGAAGCTTGGCATTGTTACGAAGTGCATTCTGAACTTTCCAATTCTGATAAAGAGGTATTTCTGAAAACTTTAAATCAATTAATAGATTCCACAAATCAGCACATTAACACATTGACACATTGTCTAATTACTTTAGGAACTTCTTGGGTGTATCGTCATGTTGAAACCAATCAAATAGTAGCAAATTGTCATAAAGTACCACAAAAAGAGTTTGTGAAAGAATTGCTTTCGATTCCTCAAATTGAAACAAGTTTAAAAAATATAATTGAAGAAATTTCAACTGTTAATCCGAATTGTAAATTTATTTTTACAGTCTCACCAGTACGACATATAAAAGATGGTTTTGTAGAAAATAATATAAGTAAAGCGCATTTGATTGCGGCTTTGCATTCTTCCAACTTCCAACTTCCAACTTCTAACTATTTTCCAAGTTACGAAATCATGATGGACGAATTACGAGATTATCGTTTTTACACAGAAGATATGTTGCATCCGAATCAAACAGCAATTGATTACATTTGGATTAAGTTTTTTGAAAATTACGTGGCTGAAAAAGAATTTGAGGTCATGCAACAAGTTTGCGACATTCAGAAAGCTTTACATCACCGACCGTTCCATCCGAATTCGGAAAGTCATTTGAAATTTTTAGAAAATCTGAATAAAAAAATAAATACCTTAGTCAAAAAACATCCACACTTTCAATTTTAATTTATGAGCACATCAATACAAAAACCTAGTTTTTTCGGAATAGTTACAGAATTTAGAAAATGGATAATTCTAATCTTAGCTGCGTTAGTTTTGTTTTTTGGATACAACTATTTTTCTTCAAAAGGTGATACTTCAGTCGTAGAATATGACACAGCTTTGATTCAGCAACAAATTAAAAATGTGGGGAAATTAGTAGTTACAGAAGGCCATTTTGCAGAAGTAATTACGTATAAAGATTCGAAAAAATATTTGGCTGATTTGGTTTCTTTCGAGAAAAAAGCCATTGTGGTGATTAATGCAGATGT
>JACCEA010490308.1_pt1 | contig 10108 bp, 9 predicted proteins | sample 7449851 | NCBI WGS metagenome assembly JACCEA01 (sample SAMN15323453, study PRJNA562643) | freshwater metagenome | isolation source: river surface water | place: USA:Blue River Watershed | collected 2017-08-18 | reverse complement strand
TCACCGTCTGCTGTAGCTGAGGAACTTGAAGTCCCAGTGGAGCACGTCACTGCAATTTTAGAGCGTGATGAAGTCCGGGCGTACATTAATAATGTATATTTTAATGTAGGTTTCAATAACAGATTCACTCTTAGAAATTTGATGGATACTATTATCCAAAAGAAGCTCCAAGATATGGATGAATCTGATACCGGATCTACTAAAGATATTACAGAAATTTTAGCATTGAGCCATAAGATGACTATGGAACAACTTGCTGCTGAAACTAAACTCTTAGAAGTTAAGAATAAAATGAAGACTCCTACCGTCCAAACTAACGTCCAGATCAACGATAATGGTGGCGGTAATTATGGGTTGTTGCTAGAAAAACTAATGAAGCCACAATGAATTACGATAAATATAATAAAGGTGTAAAATACTTAGACCGCGGAGAATGGCATAAAGCTATTAAGTTGTTTAAGGCAGCTGGTGAATGTAAAGAAGCTTATCTGAATATGGGTAATGCCTATAGGATGATTGGTAAATCTGATTTAGCTTTAGAGTGTTACTTAAAAGCTAATAGGCCTGATGTTGCGTTCATTAATGGTACTTTTAAGAGCGCGTATCCTCTAGCATTAAATAATATTGGTTTATCTGCCTATGCTGTTGGTGATGATGACACTGCAATGGAATATTATAGGTCTGCCTTAACTATAGATCCTATGTACTGTGATGCTATCTGGAATTACTCTAATAGTAAGTTGCGTAAGTGCATTAGTTTAGGGTTAGTAAGTGGGGCAGACTGGGATATTGGCTGGAAGATGTATGAGTGGCGGTTTAAGCGTGAGTCAAACCCTATTAAGATGAATGTTGGATTGCCTAGATGGGATGGTGTTAGCCCGGTGAATATTATTGCTGAACAGGGTATTGGCGATAAGATAATGTTTGGTAGGTATGTTGCTGAGGTTGCTAAAAGTGTGCCAGTTCACGTAGTCTGCGCGGATTCTTTGAAATGGTTCTTTAAAGATTATAGCTGCTCTGAGAGTTTAAAATATAATACTTATGAGCCTATGTGCTCACTAGCTAGTAGATATGGTATTGGTTCAAAAGCGTGGTTGCGCGATAACGTAGAAGGGCGTAAATTAGATGGGTTTAATATTGGTGTCTCGTGGGGTGGAAGTGATACTCATGCTAACAATAGGAATCGTAGCTGCTCTGGTAGTTTGTTTTCTGAGCTTAGTAGTCTTGGCAACGTTTGGAATCTTAATCCTGCCTTTTCAGGCGTTAGTGGCATTAGAGACCTGGCTAGTAAATCGTGGGAAGAAACCGCTACGTTCGTTAGCGGACTCGATCTAGTTATTTCAGTAGATACGTCTATAGTACATTTGGCCGGCTCGTTAGGAGTGCCTGTGTTAATGATACAGCCACTGAGTGACACAGATTTCAGATGGGGCTATGGGGGCTCTAGTATATGGTACGATAATTTCTTTGTAGTGCCTAATACAGGATGGACAGAAACTATTGCTAGTGTTAAAAGATTGGTAGAATTAAATGTATAAAACAGTTGATGGTAGATGGGGCGAGTGCACCTTTCTAGCTAAAGATGAATATGTAGGGCGATCAATGTACTACTATGGCGAGTACGGGCCTGATGAAACAGAGAAGATACTTGATATAGCTTATGGCACCTGCTTAGATATTGGGGCTAATATTGGCTGCATATCACAGGCTTTGTTAGCTGCTGGGCATAAAGTAGTAGCGTTCGAACCTCAACCGCAGCTATTTTCACTATTGGGCAAGAACTTGCTAAATAGGGGAGAAGTGGTGCTAGTACCTGCTGCTGTTGGAGCGGCAGAAGGGCATGTTGCTATGCCTAAGGTACAGTACAGTGCAAAAGGCAACTTCGGTGGGATAGGGGTTGGTGACCGTAGTATTTATGGTTCTATTAGCGTACCAGTAGTAACTATTGACTCGCATAACTTCAATGACGTTGGATTTATGAAGATTGACGTCGAAGGGTACGAGCTGGAAGTGCTGCGCGGAGCTACTGAGACTATACGTAGATGCAAACCTATAATGTATATCGAAGATGATAGGCGGGAGAAGTCCGTGGCATTGAGAGCGTATATTAGAGAACTAGGATATAACATTGAAGAGCACTTCCCTACCTTGTATAGAGAAGAAAACTTCTTTGGACTGAAGAAGAACGTGTGGGATAGAAACTATGCGTCTCATAATCTAATATGTACGCCAGTGTAATCAGTATATTATGTACTAGGTACTATCTAGTAGCAGGTAGGCAAGATCATCGAGAGATGAAAAGATTGGAGAAGCTAATTGCTCACTATAAGTAGACCTGATATTGAACGAGACTTCATCCAAGAATTTCCAGCAGATAAGCGGTTTATTAAGCTACCTATCCAGAACTACCTGAAGCTATTACCGGCGAAAGACCCGGATACGGGTGAGCCTTCGACGGCTTGGGAGCAGACTAACAGGGCACAGATCGCTCTTATTAACGCTATTAACAATCCTAAGTACAGATTTGTAGTAGCTGCACTAGCTAGACGGCTTGGCAAGACATACATTGCTAATATCATAGGACAGATGGTAACGTTAGTACCTGGTTGCAATGTTCTTATTATGTCTCCTAATTATAACCTATCTAGTATATCTTTTGAGATACAGAGAAAATTAGTTGCAAGTTTTGACCTGGAAGTATCTAAGAATAATCTTAAAGATAGGGTTTTAGAACTCGATAACGGATCAACTATCCGTATGGGATCGATTGCCACTGTAGATAGTTGCGTAGGGCGTTCATATGACCTAATTATCTTCGACGAATCCGCTCTGGGAGCAGACGGGATGGAAGCCTTTAACGTTGCGTTACGTCCTACACTAGATAAACCTAATAGTAAAGCAATCTTTATTAGTACACCTCGTGGTAAGAACAACTGGTTTTCTGTACTATTTAACCGCGGTTTTACAAACGAGTTTAAGGAATGGGTAGCGATTCACGCTGACTACACTGAAAATGCTCGTATGAAAGAGAGTGACGTAGAAGAAGCTCGTCGCTCAATGTCTAAAGCTGAATTTGAACAAGAGTACATGGCTTCGTTTACTACCTTCGAAGGCCAAATTTACTCTGCATATCTAGATGAATATACTCAACCTTTTATACACCATGATTGCATGGAATACTTTGCGGGTATTGACCCTGGTTATAAGGATCCCACCGCATTTGTAGTAATAGCATACAACCCTATGGAAGACCTATTCTGGGTTGTAGACGAGTACCTAGAATCCGAAGCTGTAACAAGTAAGCACGCTGAAGTGTTCACAGAACTTATAGCTAAATATAGCATAGATAGCATATTTATCGACTCAGCAGCTGCTCAGTTTGCGGCTGACTTAGGCTACACCTATGACATTGCTACAATTAAGGCTAAGAAAAGCGTTCTAGATGGAATTGCCTATGTGCAAACAATTATCGAACAAGGCAGATTAAGGGTTGATCCTAGCTGTGTACATACGTTACAAATGTTAGACCAGTACAAGTGGAAAACCGATACTCAGTCGGGTATTGAAAAACCAGACCATACTATAGAGTCACACATAGCAGATGCTGTACGCTATAGTCTATATACCTACACAATATGACAGCAGGCATTTATTTAATAACCTTTGAGCCTTCCGGTTTACGATATGTTGGCAAATCCAAAGACTTATCTGCAAGATGGAACCAACATATAGAATCCCTGGCTAAGGGTAAGCATGCTAAGAAGCTGCAGGATGTATATAGTTCTTCTACTAATATGAAGTTCACAGTAGTTCTAGAATGCCACGAGGACCATATTGACCTCATGGAAGCATACTTCATTAATAGACTAGAACCTGAACTAAACTCTCAGATTCCAGAAAGTAAGTATGAATGGGGCGGCGTGTCGCCAGAGTTCCTAAAACTTAGCACAATGGAGCACTACAATAAAATCCAGTGGTCAGCTACTAGAATAGAAGAACTTAGAGATAAAAACCTAAAGCTATCCGCAGAGGTTCGTAACTATAAGTACGATGGTCAACAAGGTCAGGATATCCTAGACTTGGAAAACGAGGTCGCCGAGCTAAATTCAGCTCTAGCTATGTGGGCTAACGCCCCCTGGTGGAAGCGCATATTTATGTAAACAAAAAGCCGCTAAGTTGCAGAACTTAGCGGCTTTTTTTATTGCTCTAATACCCAGATTTTACTACCACAGTTATATACCTTATTGTACCCGTGTTTGAAAAGTATTTCTTCCTCTGTTCCTTCTTGTACTCCAAATTCTTTGTACAATTTATCTTTGGTACTAGAAGTACGTGATCTTCTATTATACCCATTAATATAAAAGTATCCTGGCTGAGTCAACCCAAGGCATCTAAATCCTAGCTTATCATACATATTACCAGAACCTAAATCGTAGTTAGAGTAGCTAAATACTGAGGTTAGTCCACTAGCTTTCAATAGTTTGCTAGCCCCACCTACAATAGTAGTACCAGATAGGGAACAGTATCTAACTAGCTCATATTCAGCATACTGCGCAAATTTACTTTTAGAAAAAGTCATTACGGCTACTAGCTCCTCATTAAAAAATAGACCATAGTTTATGGATGACGGGCTACCTTTACCTTGTATATGGTTCTGTTCCAGGAATTCTTTAGGCCAGTCAATCTCTCTAACACTACATTTTCTAGCCGCAATTTTATACGTGTTAGATAGAATACTGTCTATTTTAGAGTACACTAGCTCCTTGTTATTCTGATAGTCATCGTCCCATATATGATACAGCTGAAACCCCTGCTGCTCAGCAAGTATAGACTTATTTTGATGATAGTTTTTATCGTATTTACTATGGTAGTACGTGCCATTAAATTCTATACCCCAGCCAAGTTCAGGAAGAAGTATATCTATCTCCTTACCTTCCAGTACCTTCCTGTCATGAGTTTCCACCCACCCACTATACTTGGCTTTTATATAATCCAGTAGTTCCTGCTCTTGTTGGCTAGAGTTAGGATTACATGTTGGGCACCTCCATTTGTGCTTATCAATTATATTACCTACATATGCTTCGAATTCTGTACCGCACCTAGAATCAAGTATAGTTGACCTAACGGATGAATTGGTATAGTGTACTACACTAAGGAATGGGTAATGTTGCTGCAATTTAGTAGTTACCTCCTCTTTAGTTGATGCATAGTTAATGGGCGTACAGCTTCTACAAACAGCGTCACTACTTCTTGTTAGGAGATTACTAGGTATAGCTTCCCAACAGTTACCACAGGTACATTGAATTTTTATAGGTACTTTAGCATTAGTATATTCCCCAACTACTGTAATATTAGGGTATAGCGCCGATAGTTGAGCAGCAAAACTCGCCGTTGTTTTCCTAGCATTAGAGCTAAGTCCTTTACACTCCCTACACTCCCTGCCATTACCTTTAGATATTAAATTAGATGGTATAATACTTCTATTATGTCCGTTCGTACATTTCAATGTTATAGAGGTTTTAGCATTAACATACTTAGATACAAGTTCTGTACCTGGCTCACATAAGTTTAATAGTTTTTCCATATATCTTCCTTCTCCTCATAATTATACTATATTTACATAAGTAATACAAGTATAAAATTAGACTGCTACTTGGAAAATTTGTACATTGACTTGGTACAGCTCATATGCTATAATAGGTGAAATTGTAGTTATATAGTAATAATTTTTAGGTATACTACACTATACCAGTTTATTTATATAATAGAATTGAATTAGTAATACTAAGTCTCAAATGGCAAAAAATACATCTAACAATAGGATACCGGTAAAGTGGGTAAGGGACCGTGCGAAAGCCGCTTATGAAAAGGAATCATGTTGCTATATTTGTAATACCACTGAGGACCTAGAACTACACCATACACACTCACTTACATTGTTACTCAATGATTGGGCCTACCGAATGAATTACGACATCTCAACGGATGAAGGTATTTTAGCGGTTAGAGACGAATTTATTGAGACGTACAGGAAAGAAATTTATGACGACGTTTATACGTTGTGTAATAAACATCACGTTAAATTACACGGGGTATACGGCAAGTCGCCTTCTATAGCCAGTGCAGAAAAGCAAGGTAAGTGGATAGAAATACAAAAGGCCAAATGTGATGGTAAACCTGAAGAACCTAAGGTTAAGACTGGTTTAGGCACATTTGCTGCGTTTTACTAAGGAACATTATGACTTGGTACAATCCATCTACTTGGTTTGAATCTCAGGAAGAAAAAGCTAATAGAGCTCAGTCGTCTATTGCTCAGCAAGAAGGTACACATATAGGTACTGACGCTGACATTAGCTACGCAATGGCGTTCGATAAGTTAGAGTCAGTCGGCCGTGGCGCATCAATGATTATTAATGCTGCCGCCTCACTAGACTTCGATATTAAGGATAAGGTAGTAGAAGGCGTAGTAGCGGGTATTAGAGCTAAACAGCTACACTCACTACTGAACTTTAGACCTAATCCGCATCAGTCCTCTTACGATTTTAGACTAGCTATCTTTACAGACTTCATTCTAGAAGGCAATATCTTTATATATTACGATGGTGTACATATCTACCATCTACCTGCTAGAAGCGTAACAGTTGTACCGGACCCTATAACTTTCGTAAAAGAATACATTTATATTGGCGGTGTTAGTCAGGTGAAGTTTGCACCTAGCGAGATCATCCATATTAAGGACATTAATAGCAGCTCTGTAATGCGGGGTACTAGCAGATTAGCTAGCGCTGATAGAAATATTAAGATCCTTTATAAGATGCAGACATTCCAAGAGCAGTTCTTTGATAATGGAGCTATTGCTGGAATTGTAATTACTACAGAAAATACATTAAGTGCGTCGGCCAAAGAAAAGACTGTGTCCATGTGGACTCAGAAGTATAGCCCACGTAACGGAGCTAGAAAGCCACTAATTCTAGACTCTGGTATGAAACCGGCAGCTATTAATCAAGCTACTTTCCAAGAGATGGACTTTGATACAAGTGTTAAAACGCACGATACAAAAATTCTTAAGTCTCTAGGTGTTCCACCATTACTATTGGATGGGGGCAACAATGCTAACATAGCCCCTAATTTAAAGCTATTTTACCTTGAAACAGTACTACCGATTGTTAGTAATTTTGTTTCAGCGTTCGAACGTTTTACTGGTTATGACATTGCGCCAGTTACAAATAATGTGTCAGCACTACAGCCTGAACTAAAGGAAGTAGCTGCGTATCACTCTACTCTAGTTAATACTGGTATTCTTACCCCTAATGAAGCTAGAAAAGAACTTAGGTACGAGCCTATTAAGGACGATCCTGAAGCGGATAAGCTAAGAGTTCCTGCTAATATAGCTGGTTCCGCTGCTAATCCTTCGCAGGGCGGAGCACCTAAGAAACCGGCCGATGCGCCAAAAACTTGAAAAAGGACTATATGGTAGATAAGACGAAAATCCTTTATCTAGATAGTGCCTTTACCAAGGAACTTCCTAAGGCAGATGATCAGATCGACTCTGTTTATATCGAAGGGTACGCAAGTACTATTGATATTGACAGAGCTAATGACGTAGTACCAATTTCCGTATGGGAAGCTGGTCTTAAGAACTACCTTAAGAACCCTATCATTCTTGCGCAACATGATCATGATGACCCAATCGGCCGCATGGTAGAGCACAAGATTGACTCTAAGGGTCTTTGGATTAAGGCAAGAATTTCGGCAGCAGCCGAGATATTCAGTCTTGTAAAAGACGGAATTGTAACAGCGTTCAGTATCGGGTTTAGAGTACTCGATGCAGAATATAACTCAGCTACTGAGCGGTTTGTAATCAAGGAACTTGAGCTACTAGAAATCTCAGTAGTCTCAGTACCCTGCAATCAAAATACTCTTTTTAACCTCTCTAAGTCGTTCAAGGACGATGAAGAATATAAATCTTTCAAAGCTCAATTCGCGATTAAAGGCGACTCAGCTAAAGGGCTAGAAGCCCCCGCTAGCGATGCGAGTAATAATCAAAAGGAATGGAAAATGGATCCTAAAGAACTAGAACAAATGCTTGCTAAGGCTGCTGCAGATGCTGCACAACGTACTGCCGACGCTATTGCTAAGGCACAAGCTGAAGCTGCTGAAAAGGCTGCTAAAGAGGCTGCTGAAAAGGCTGCATTTGATGAAAAAGTAAAAGCTGCTGTTGCTGCTCAAGTTAGCGTTGGTCAATCTGGTGCTGAAAAGCTGATGGCTGAAATGGAAAAGCGTCTAAGTGACGAGTCCGCCTCTAGCAAGAAAGCCATGGAAGACCTGATGGGTGAACTGAAGGCTAAGCAAGAAGAAATCACCAAAATGCAATCTAGCAAGATGCAATTCGGTGGTCGTGATCAAGAAGCTGTTAGCGCCGCTGACCGCGAGAAGGCTGTTCTGCTAGCCAAGATCATGGGTAAGAGCATTGAGTCTACCAAGTTTGGTCAAGAAATGATTACCAAAGCTGGTCCTCACCAAGCTTCCGCTACATGGGAACTTGAAGTTTCGCTGAACATGGAAAGCGAAATTCGTCGTAAGCTGGTTGTTGCACCGCTGCTACGCGCTATCAACATGAAGACCAACGTTATGACTATCCCTGTTAATCCTGAAGCTGGTACAGCTACCTGGATTACCAATGCTCAGTTCGGTACTACTAACTCTCCTGGTGCTGCTCAAACTCACCAATTGAAGGAAATTACGCTGAATGCGTATAAAGTATCTACCATGGAATATATGAACTTTGAAGAAGAAGAAGACAGCTTGCTAATTCTGCTTCCTATCGTTCGTGATGCTATGGTACGTCGTGTTGCTCGCGCAATGGATAAAGCATATCTGATGGGTGCAGGCTCTGGTGCTGACCCCGTTAAAGGTCTGTCTATTTATGACGCTACTTCCGTAGTTACTCCTACTAACACTGGTGCAGCTACTGTTGCTAACCTTCGCGCAATGCGTAAGGACCTAGGTGCTTGGGGTCTGGATCCTGCTGACGTTACTTACATCGTTTCTACCGAAGTTTACTACGACTTGCTAGATGACACCCTGTTCCAGACTATGGACAAAGTTGGTGCTCAAGCTACCCTGTTAACTGGTCAAGTTGGTCAGATCGGTAACAGCCCCGTGCTGGTATCTGCTGAGTTCCCAACCAAGGCTGGTGGTGCTGCTACTGCTTCTACCAACATCGGTGCTCTGGCTTTTGCTGCCGGTAACTTCATTGCTGGTAACCAACGTGGTCTGCGTTTTGATACCCAAGACCTGGCTGAAACTCAACGTAAGGTTATGGTCGCTTCTCTGCGTACCGGTCTTACACAAACCACTACCAACCTTGGTATGGGGGTCTCTACGTTGAGATGGGCATGATCCACTTAATAGTAGGTTAACCTACAACAAACTGATGGGACTTCGGTCCCATCTTTTATATGCTTCTTATGGGAGCATATAAAAGATAAGGAGATAATTCATGGGATTACCATTAATTACGCTATCGGAATATAAAGCGTATGCCGGTCTTAATAATCCTAATGAGGATACTAGAATCTCGGCTATTATTCCTAAAGCTACAGAACTCGTAAAAACAATTTGCCGTCGTACCTTTCTAGACTTTGTAGATGATGCAAAGACTGAGTACTTTGATGGCGGTACACGTAATATCGTACCAACAGAAATTCCAATCATTAATCTAATCAGCTTTGAACGCTCTGTAGATTACGGAAAAACATACACCGCTTTAGAGCAGTTCACAGATTTCACGTTAGTTAGAAGTACACAAGAACTTATGGTTCTTAACAGTGAAACTTTCTTGTACCACCCAAATGGATACAAACTAACATATACAGCAGGGTATGAAACATTGCCTCCTGATCTGAAACTAGCTTGCATGGACCTAGTAACTTACTATCTACGTAATGAGATGGCAGTTCATTCTCCGAAGGCACCAGGTACAAATACTGTACAAATCGAATACATAACCACTACTGCTCTACCGGCACATATTAAACGTGTACTAGACCAGTATACAATTCATTATGCGTAATGGCTACAGTAGCTCAGGTACAGAAACACTTAG
>JACCEA010071841.1_pt1 | contig 10108 bp, 12 predicted proteins | sample 7449851 | NCBI WGS metagenome assembly JACCEA01 (sample SAMN15323453, study PRJNA562643) | freshwater metagenome | isolation source: river surface water | place: USA:Blue River Watershed | collected 2017-08-18 | reverse complement strand
GATCGTCACCGTTATAAAGAGCCACGTTAGCCTGCTGTTGAATAACCTGGAGAGGATGAATAGTTTCTGCTACGTATGGTCGACCTGGTCCAGTTGAGCCTGTAATATTAAATCTAGTAACGCCAATTTGCTGGAGCGCTTCTTTAACGACCTGACCTGGTGTTGAACACTTCCAAGACTTAGACCATACTCTTTCAGCGTCTTTCAGAATAGATTTATCGATACAGTGAAGACTTAGATCCTCAGTATTACCAGTATTTGTAGAGGAGAAATGTCTATTATCGCAGCGGTAGATAATCTGATTAATTCGCATTGTGCGAGGATTATCTGGTCTATTATCATTATCAGTGATATCAACAATAATAGGCTTACATCTATAATCGTCCCAGTTTTGCGGACGGAAATACATAGCGGACTGGAGAGTAACTACAGCATGTGCGGATGGATTTAATAGACTTTCGCCAACGACCACTTCCTTAACAGTAACGTCCAGTGGTGTAACGCCATTAAGATTGACTGTGGCTGATACTTGGGCTCTCGGATCATTACTCTGAGGCTGAAAATCAAGATTAGACATAAATTAGAAATCCCTGATATATGATGGAGTGCTTTTGGTGATAGTCTTAAATTCATACATGATCTGGTCATAGTATTGAGCCTTGATGATCTTAATTATCTTTCTTTCATCATTTAGCTGGAGTTCATAATCATAGTTAGAGACAGCCTTACCGTATGTGTTGAGAAACACGGTAGTGTCATTAACATCATGAGCCTCGTAGGAGTAATACTCTGGCAACGAGGTGTCATCGTATGAGAAGTGGTTAGAGTGATCCACACGGAAATAGACATTATCAGCGGTGACGAATGATGTATCGCATGTCAAAGAGAAGTTGTTGGAATATGGCTCATAATAGGTATAAGGAACCTCTAGAGCATTCTCGGTAAGTCTTTCCTTATTCACGAGATATGTTCTGGTGTATGTCTGATCGCCTACAGTTGTTTCTACCACCTTTTCATAGTGGTGATAGGTAGTCTGTGCATTAGCCACAGAACCATATTTCTGGATAATATAGCGTCTAAAGTTGTCGTCAGATAGAGCCCAATCAAACTGCGGATCGATAATCTGATTAGTGTATAGAATGATCCAACCAGCACCAGCATCGTTATAGACCTTTTCTGCAAGGATCTCTGGTGTCTCGCCGTCTTGAACTTCATAAAGAACATATGAGGATGCATTACCCAAGATGTTACGAAGGATCTGATATCTCTTAAAGATATCGGTGACTGATTCCTTCATATTCTTGTTTCCTGAAATAGAATAATCTATCTTAGGAAAACTACCAAAGTAGGGCGACATATTTGCCATTATTCTTACCTTTTATAGACCCATTCATCGATGGGTAGCTGGACAGCCTTATCGTATTCGTCTTTGTTAATGCGAATGACCTGACTACGGATATGTGTGTAGAGGTATCGCTTGACACATTGCTTAGAAAAACTTTCAACGCCAGAAGTAGCCGATTGAATTAGATCCCAGTTTGACTTAGATGATCCTGCAATGATACCGTTAAACAAACGCTTCTTAGTGTAGAAGTCATTAAACAGTGTCACCATTCTACCACGTTGCCCTCTGGTGAGATAATGCAGATTAAGCCCTAGAAAGCCATCGTTATATCTATCAATAACTATAGCCAACGGATACTTATCATACATAGGCAGCGTAGCCTTATGCTTTGGATCATATCTAAAGAAATACATAGAGCCTACAAATTCATCGGCTGTATCTGTATAGCGAGCCTCAGCATCAAACAATCTGTTTCTAGCAGTACCACCAGAACGAACGGAGAGCGCTTTCTCCTCGAACCACTCTGCTAATTCGTCTTTAGTATATTGCTTCGCCATGTATTATTTAGTAGTCTTTTTGAACAGTTCAGCCTCTGTGATTATTCGAAACTCCCATCCCTTATCTAAGCAAAACTCCTTAGCAGCCTTCCACTTCGCCTCATTAATACCATAAGTCATAACCTCGGAGATATATCTCTTAGTCTTTCTCTTAGGTGATTTAGGTGGTTGTGTTTGTGCGGCTGGCTTGACCTCTAATAGCATCTTCTTAATAGAGCCATCAGCGAGTTTTGCCTCCACATAGAAGTCCACAAAGTAACGATGCGGACGATTATCGATAGGCGATATATAGGGAATCACCACCTCTTCGGATGCCCAGCGGACGATATTGCTATTCTCGTCCAGAGATTGCATTACTCGTTTCTCCCAGCCAGATCGATATACGATATTAGTAGGATCTCCAATATACTTTTTGGGGAACCGCGGTTTAAAAAAGCCTTGTTTATATGTCATTCCGATACCTCTACTAAATAGTATGTAGCACCGGAGGTATAAATGGCAGAAAAGACATATCAGTTTCCATCTGATTTAGGTAGTCGCCAACAGGGTCATTATATGAAAATCCAAATCTTTCCTAGTAAGATAGGAAGTGAGAAGGATACGCATACTATTTTCCTATTCGTACCAGGTGGTAATCAAAACGGTCCGCTACAGTGGGAAATGAATCACGAATATGATGACGTTAAACTAGCCCGTCTAGGCACTGGCGTTGTTGGTGCTATTACACGTATGCTACCAGGTGGCAGTACCGCAGTCGGTCTTGCTAATAGACTTTCAGGACCCGCACTAGCTGGTGCTAGAATTGCAGGTCTAGGTACAATCAATCCTAAGGTTGACGTTCTATATGGTAACTCCGAACTTCGTGTGTTTAACTTTAGCTTCTTTATGTCTCCACAATCTAAGAAGGAGACCGAGGATCTTAAGAACATTGTTAAGACCCTAAGAAAGTTTTCTGCTCCTGAAATCGCTACATTAGATCAAATTAGCGCTAATCTACCACCCGGACAGCTAAGAGACGCTATTACAGGCGCCGCTGGTGACAATTTCAATAGTGCATCAGGGCAAGGTTCACAACTTAAGTCAGGTCTATGGTTTATTCCACCTGCAGAGTTTCTAATTTCATTTCATTCTATTGTTGACAACGGACAAGGCGCTATTAGCGGTAAAGAAAATCAGTATCTACCTAAGATCGGTAGATCGGTGTTAAGTAGAATTAATGTTGATTACACACAACAAGGTGATTTCAGTACCTTCACTGACGGTGCTCCTACAAATCTCCAGCTTACAATGTCGTTCCGTGAAATGCGTATTATCAGTCAAAATGACGTAGACAACGGATACTAATATGGCAAAAATTCAGGTAACACAAACAGGACTAAAGGATCTCGCTCTTGATAGATTTAGAGCGGTTCTTGATAACGGTGGTAGTCTTGCTAAGGGTTGCAGATATATTGTTGCAATCAAGCCACCAACCGCACTTAAAACATTTCCTAAGGATCTACATTATCTTTGTGAGGCTGCGGACTTCCCTGGTCGTGGTTTCAGTGTAGCACAAGCAAGATACTATGGTCCATCACAAATGTTTCCTGTTAACACAGAATATCAGCCACTATCACTAACGTTTCTATGCCGTGCAGATTCCACCGAGAGACGTTTCTTTGATGACTGGCTAGATTATATCAATCCAGTTAGCAGTTTCAACTTCAGATATCCTAATGAATACTTCAGTGAAGTGGAAATCTTTCAGTATGCAGAATGGGGAACAGGTGGCGGAGGTAGAACCAGTAAGCCAGTTCCGCAGATTACATATCACTGGAAATTAATGAAAGCATGGCCAACACTAGTCAATGATCAGGCTGTAAACTGGGCTGATCAAGACATTCTAAGAATGCAGGTCACATTCGCTTATAAGTATTGGGAAAGACCTAACCTACAATAATAATGGAGTTACATTATGCCGTTACCAAAGATTGACTTGCCAACATACGATTTTACTATTCCTTCAACTGGCAAAGTAATCAAAGTTAGACCATTCACAGTGAAGGAAGAAAAGCTACTGTTGATGGCTATTGAGTCCAAGATAGCCTCTGATATCATCTCTACGGTTAAACAGGTTATCAATAACTGTGTGCAAGATGATGAGGTAGACGTTGACAAGCTACCGTTCTTTGATATTGACTATATGTTTATCTTTCTACGTGCTAAGTCCGTAGGAGAAACAGCCGCAGTCAATCTAACCTGTAATAACAAATTAGAGAATGGCGAAACATGCGGACACAACTTTGTCACTGATGTTGATGTTGGTAATGTGGAGCTAGTCAGATTTGAAGGCGTGTCGGATGATATCAAACTAGGACCAGCTTCTGGTGTTAGAATGCGTTATCCAAACTACAGCATCATGAGAAAGATTGAGGAACTACCAGATATCGATAAGAAGACGCACATTATCGTAAGTTCTATCGATTACATATACGATAAGTCTGGTATGCATTCTCACAAGGATTACACCACGGACGAACTAAAAGAGTTTGTTGAAGGTCTGACCGAAGAGAACTATAAGAAGCTAGAAGGATACGTGGACAGATTTCCAACTATCAATGGCAAGATATCTGCTGATTGCCCTAAGTGTGGATTTCACCATGATGTGAGGTATACAGAATTTTATGATTTTTTTATCTGATCATGGGTCATGACACACTTGCTAATCATATCAAGTCCAACTTTAATTTGATACATCATCATAAGTGGAACTTGAGAGAGATAGATGACATGATGCCATGGGAGAAATATGTTTATGTTGAACTGTTGAACGCATGGATCAAGGAACAGGAAGAAGCTGCTAAACTCCAAGAACAAGAGCATAAGAACATGCTAGCCCAACTTAACAGAAGAAGAATGTAATGGCTTTTACAGTAGGCACGGAAAAACAAAGTTTAATAAACAGACTAAAAGGTTTATCGCCAGGTAAACGTCTAGACACGTTTAGATCGTCTCAACAAAGTTATGGCGGCGCTTCTCCTTTCAGTCTATTGACTCCTGAGGAGTTCGCAAGACTTTTTCCTGACTACTATAAGAAAGCATTACCTGACGTTGCTGGTTTCAAAACAGCGTTATCAAAAGGAACTTCTGGTAAGGAAACTGTTTATGGTTCACAAGGCGAAGCCAGCACCGCTAACGTAGCCACTGGTGAAAAGGTCACCAACGTTGTTAGAGCAAAAGAGATTTACGATTATCTAAGACAGAAAGGTGTAGACCACTCTCACGCTGTTGGTATCGTTAACAATATGAAGTATGAATCCAACTTTAACTCTGGTGCTATCGGTGACGGTGGTACCTCAGGTGGTTTGTTTCAGCACCATGCATCTCGTTTTACTGCTATGAAAAACTTTGTTGGCGATGGATGGCAGACAGACTGGAAGAAACAAGTTGACTTCGCACTAACCGAAGGTGAAATGAAAACTTATCTAAGCAAAAACTATGCCAATGGTAAGGACGCCTCTGTAGGATTCACCACACACTTTGAAAAGCCTGCTAACACGGATCAAACAGCCGCTTATCGTGCAGCTACCGCAGATGGTTATTCTTCTGCTATGGAAGGTGGAGCCGCTGCTGGTGGTCAAACATCTGGTGGTAGCTATGAGGTTAGTGGCAATGGCTTCGTTGTTCCAAAAGACAAGTCAATGTATGACCAGAAGAATGAACAACAATGTGCTACACTAGCAAAAGGCTTTAATCCTGAAATCGGTCGCTCTAGTAGTTGGTCAGTTGTACCAGGTGAGATTAAGCCAGGTGTAACAGTTGCAACTATGAGATATAATCTACCAGGCGGTGATAGAACTGGTTCTGGTTATCACGCTGGTGTTGCTATGTCTGCGCCAGATAAAGATGGTAACTTCCTATTGCTTGAACAATTCTCTGGTCGTAAGCCACAAGTTAGAAGAGTAAACGCTAATTCATACGACGGTGGTGCTATGGGCGGCACTACGCAATTTGGTCTAATTCAGTCTAATGGTAAGGTTCATAATCAGCAATCACTAGAAGCATTGAAGTTTGGTGCTGGTGTAGCTGGCGAAGATACAAGAGGTGCTATTCTTTCTAATCATGATGCGATTGCTAAAGGTGGCACAACTGGTTCAACATCTTCAACCGGTTCTGTATCTGTTAATCAGCAAGAGACTACACAAGAAGGTGCTGCAGGAACACCAGGACCACAGACAAATCTCCAACAGCAGGAATCGGTTAAGACTATTCAATCAGCCACAATTGGTGATATGATGCGCTTTGCTGGTGATCTAGCTGGCTTCTTCTCACGTGGTGAGGGTCTTGGTGATAGAGGCAAAGGAAGAAAGTCTAAGACTGTTAGAGTAAGTCATGCCCAGGATTCATATTCACCCGACGTTACATCAAGCGGTCTAAGCAAAGGCTCTAGACTTGTAGATTATAAGAGTTCACATGCCGCTGATGCTATTGGTATTTCACAGGAAGAGTATAACGCATTTAGAGAAGCCGTAGCAAGTATCGAATCCGCTGGCGGCAAGTATGCTCTTCGTGGTGGTTCTAGCAATAGATTTTCTGGTGCATATCAGATGGGCGGTCAAGAGATTAAAGAAGTTGCAAAAAGCCTAGGTGAAGAAGCACCTGTAATGAAAGTGAAGGGCAAGAAAACTCCTGTTGCAAGCGACCAGTTTATCAATGATCCTCTTATGCAGGAAAGATACTTTGATGCCTATGTTAAGATGCATCATGAACATCTAATGAAGAATAAGAAGTATGCTGAAATGTCGCCAACAGAAAGAACAAAGGTTCTAGGTGTTGCACATAACGCAGGTGCAGGTGCAGCAAGCAAGTGGCTAAGAACTGGTAACGTTAGCTCCGATGCCTTCGGCACACATCCTGAAAAGTATGCTAATCGTATCGGTAAACAGTTCTCTGGTTTGCAGACAGCTAAAGCAACAGAAGCAACTACCACACAGGTAGCACAGAAAGAAGCGCCAGCAAAGCCAACACAGGCTGCAGCCATGGCAGTTAAGAAAACAGCATCAGACTTCTTTGATTATGTGAAATCATTTAATCCATATAGAGGCGAAGCAACAGCATCGATTAAACCATCAGACGCGGCTACTCATACTCCTACTAAGGAAGTGTTTGATAGAATGAGACAAATGAGTAAGCCAGCTCCTGCACCATCTATCAAGCCTGAATTGCCTCCTGGTGTGTATTCTGCTCCTGCTGATTTTGCTCCAGAGCCAGAGTTTACATCTAGTGCTAAGGATAAGCAATCATTCAATATGCAACAGACCCCTCCACAGTCAATGCAAAAGCCTGTTGTAATTGATAAGTTCTTGGAAAGAAGTAATCCGCAGTTCTCTTCACCATCATTAGAAAGAGCAATGCGAAATGCATCTAATCCAGATATGGCTGGTATGGATCACTTCGGTTCATCAGGAACAAGATTGGGATAAAAAAAGGGGAGCGTTTTGCTCCCCTAAATCTTAGTCTTCAATGAGACGGCGAAACTCTGCCAAATCTTCATCTTCGTCATCATCAACTACAGGTGCTACAGCCTTCTTAGCTACTGGCTTGGAGTCGGTGAATGGTGTTTCATCAGCACGAGCCTTAGCAAGATTGCGTTCTAGCATTTCCTCGGTATGTGAGGTTCTGCTAGTAGCACCGGATGAAAGACCAAGAACATCATTCAAACGAGCCTTGAGGGCATCATATGTCTTGAAGTTCTTAGGATCAATAATCTCCTTTAGAGAATACTCACCCTTCCATGTTGCTTCTAGTTCACTGTCATCCTCTGACAATGGACCTGGAGCAAGGAACACCGATTCGTCATAGTTTGGGAAACCAGATTGACGGGTCATCTTTAGCTTAAAGTTTGCACCTGTCCATAGATCAAATGGATTGATAGCCTTCTCGGATTCAAGGTCTGGATTCATCATCTTTGTAATCTTATCAAAGATTTTCTTACCATACTTGTAGAGAAAGACCTTACCTTCATTGCTAGGATTCTTTGGATCACTCACAACATAAATGTTGGAAACGTAGTGAAGGCGGCGCTTCTGTTCACGTGCCTGTTTACGCTCTGGAGAGTTTTCGTCAGAGGTAGCGTTCCATAGTGTAGAGTTATACTCTGAAACAGGATCTTTCTGACCTAGGGTAGTTAGTGACTTTTCAATATACCACTTACCATTGGTCTTGCTCTGGAAACCATGATCCCAATACTGAATCCATGGAAGAGCATCCTCACCATCTACTGCTGGACCTGGAAGGAAACGAATAACAGCAAGAGCATTACCTGCCTTATCGGGCGTAGGCTTCCAGTAATTGTCTGTGGTATCGTCTCGGTCGTAGGTGGGCTTGTTGATTTCATCAACCTTCTTTAGAAGTTTGCTGAAATCGTTAGACTGTTTCTTGAGGTTTGAAAAATTCATCGTATTTTCTCCGTATGTTCGATGTATAGTCGTTGTATCCACATTATCATAACAATAGTAGTATTATGACAGGAGCCGTAGCCCCTGTCAATAGTTATTTTAATCTCTCGGAACCTTTTGTGAGATGTCCAGACCCTTGGTGATATGAACCACGGCGCCCTTCTTAATCTCATAATCATTGTGTGCCATCCATAGACGATGGATATACTCGGCAGCTAGTTCTGGTGGGTGTGCCTTGATGATGATTTCCATTGCGTCGATCAAATCTTCTCTTGTCATACCTTTCTCCTCTAAAGATAGAAACCTCACAGGGGAAATCCATTGCGAGAGTGTTCTTACCTATTTAGTCGCCAATATCCTGCACCGTCATACCAGTGACGAAGTGTTCCTCCATCTTGTGGTGTGGATCAGGCTTGTTGATAGCATATGACAGACCACCAGTAGGTGTGCCCATTACAGCAGTTCGAGGGTCATTTGATACTGTACCTGCCCGAGGAATAGGACCATTTGGTGTAGAACCACCATAATACACAGGCGGAAAGTTCAGATAGTTCATTTCCTTCTTGGCTGCGGCATAGCCATCAGCGAAGCCTTCTCTGTAGGCTTTCTTCCATTCTTCATTTATCATTTACCACTCCATAGCTGGATCGTTTAAATCTTCCCATTCCCATTTGCCGATGGAGTCCTTGTTTGTCTGCTCCACAGCGGAACATTCAAACTTTAACTCTGGCATGGTCTTCTCTCCCCATGTGCGGCGAGGGTTTGCACACATATAGCAGCGAGGATTACCACAATCCATGGCATGCATCTTATGTAAGCGGTGTTTATTGTTGTCGTTATAATAACCGTGATGGTTACTTTTAGCAATATCAAACTGCCGTTCGATATGTCTGTTCTTTTGTAGGAATCGTTTCTGTCGCTTCTCTTTGCTCATTCACTTTCCTTTTCAGTATGTCTTTCATCTTCACTCTATCATACTTTAGGAATGGTCTATACTTACTTATCTTTTGAGAGATTTTGGGCCATATAATATCGTCCTTATACGCTTTATCAAACTTGCTGGTAAAGCCAGTTAGATCGTCCAGTATGATAAGAGTTTCCAAACTTATCGACTTACGAAGGAATAGAGTAACAATATCAGGATACCCATTTTTACTGGTAGCGAACGTCCTTCTAGGATCAGTCTGATCGAAAATTCTGTCCATGTCATTGGAACAGACATATGATAAACTTTGTTGTCGTCTTTGAAAATCAATGTAGACCATATTGGCTTGTTCATCTAGAAAGTCCGCTACGTAGTGTTTGTCGTCTAGAAGATTGGCTATAAAGAAGTCCCTAAGTTCACGGGAATCATATTCTCTAGCCAGTTTTTCAAATAGTGATCTATCCGATCTCTTATTGTATGACTCCTTGTTAGCACGGAGTTTACCGTTCATTTGAAAGAAGTCATACTTAGCACTGGTGAAATGTGTCCTCAGCGCTAAGAATAGCAGATAGGCACCGTAACCAGTAAAGTGTTTCATTTTGTCTTTGCAAGATATTCATGGTAGAAAGCATCAGCATATTCTCTTTGGCTCTGGCGGAAAGCGTCAGCATATTCTTTTTGGCTCTGAAAACCACCCACCGGGAGTTCGTATGCATCCAACATCTTGGCTGCAGCTTCTTCTTTCAATTCTTTCAACTTCTCATAAGACTGCATCAAAATCTTACCATATGATTGTTCTTCTTTTTCATCAGCGTGAAACACCCAACCTTGATTGAGGAAGTTG
>JACCEA011767087.1_pt1 | contig 10109 bp, 11 predicted proteins | sample 7449851 | NCBI WGS metagenome assembly JACCEA01 (sample SAMN15323453, study PRJNA562643) | freshwater metagenome | isolation source: river surface water | place: USA:Blue River Watershed | collected 2017-08-18 | reverse complement strand
GATTAAAATACAAGAAGATCGCACGCGTTCGCTGGTGAAGTTCGACTTCGGAAACCCCGGCGCGATCCGCCATCACGTTCATCGGCTGGAAAGATATCTCGAGGAATCGCAGGAGTTCCAGGGGGTCATACTCGACCGTCACAGCCTGAGACCTCGTCGTTTTCAACGCAGTGATAGATGGCAGGCTGGAAAGCACCATCACGCGCAGGGCATCGGAATCCAAATTGCAGAAATACAGCCAGTGGGGCCATGCCTCGTGGAAGCGACGGTAGAACTGGCGAACCTCAGGGATGGAATGAAGTTCGCGCGAATCGGCGTCGAATCCGTCGATCATGAATGTCATCGTATTCATCATTTCACGCAGCGGCCGGCCCCGGGGGAGATGATCGAGCCCGTAGCAGGAGAGGAAATGAGTGAAGTCACCGCCCTCCACTTTGGAGCGACTGAACTGATAGAGAATCTGCGGACGGTTCATGGTTTCGACCTTCATGGCTCAAAACAAAACGTCGTCGCTTCCGGCGCTGGGAGCGAGCCGCGTGAAAGATGCTCCCTTAACAAACGCCACGAGAAAGGCGTTCGCGCCAAGGCTCAGGTTCTCTTCGCTTTGGAGCACATTGCGGGCGGATATCCGCAGCGCATACATTTCCGTAGGAAGAGCGGCTGCAAGTGCCCGCCAAGTCGGCCAGTGCGCGTGCAGCATCATCATCCGCATTCCTAAATCGAGGAATGCGGTCGATGCGCCGATCTCCACGCCAAGAGAAAGTAAGCTGGGCAGAAACGCCGGGTGGTATTCCTCAGCAAGCGAGCGCCTGAAATCTTCCGGGTGCGGCGAGGCGAGTTGCGGGTTGCACTCCAGGTCTGGTCGCTCGGCTGCAAGCGCCGACTCCATCTGGCCCAGAGTCAATGATGCCTCGGTCAACACTGCGGTGACGATCACTTCTTGCGCCCGAGTGCGCGGCCGCAGCTGGATGGCAGCGGCGAGATGCCCATGCGCGAGGTTGAGGCAGGCCTTCGAAAGGGCGCCACGGGCGCACACCAGATGCTCTCGAATCAGTTGACCGACTGTTGCTGACCGCCATGCCGGGGTGGGGTCGAGTGATCCGGGAAGATGGGAAAGCTTCAGGGCATAGGCGGGGGCCTCGACCACAAACTCTGCAACGGTGGTCGGAAACGCATTCAGCATGACCATTGCGGCAAAATCGTGGGGCCGCCGGGCGACCAATCGGGCGGCTGCGCCCCACGCCCGCTCGTCGCATGCAGCGCCAAACTGTTTTTGCCAATCGGCGAGCGGCACGGGTGGGAGGTAGAAGGGTGTGCTCATGAGTTCTCTCCGTCGTCGAACTCCTCGGGCGCGTAAGGTTCGGGATCGAGCGCGGTCGCGCGCTCCAGCCACTCGCGCGCGGACTCCGTTAGGGCCCTACGATCCGATCGATTCTGGACCAACCGCATCAAATCGGGCCACGCGATCAATACGGTCGCCGAGTCGATTCTTTGGAGTATCGGTTTCTCGGCATGTGCAAGTAACTCGAGGAGGAAGCAGCGCGCGAGTTCGGGATAGTAGTCAGACTGGGCAACGATGCTGAACAGCCGAGGAATCGAATCCAGGGCAGGAGCAGGGGTATTCTTTTGCCAAGGGGTCCGCATCGGCGCGTCGAGACGGTCTTGTTGCTCGTCGGCCATACGATTAACAATCGCACTCAAATCCGAAATTAGATGTTCCTTCCTCGTCGAGGTGGCCGCCGGCAGTAGCAAGAGCAGGTGCAAAAAGGCCGCTGCGTCGCACCATCGCGCCATCTCCAACGACTCATGGAGTCGCCGCCTGGCTGCGGTGAACACAGTCTCGCAGAGACGCGGTGGAAAGCTCTCCACCGGCACCGGAGTGGTTTCAAATTCGTGACTGAAGAGCCGCACCAATTCCCGGTTGAGCGCGTATCCGGCATGCATCGCGACGCGGGAAAGCCTGAGCGCGATCAACGGGGCGGATACCAGCTCGGCGACCTTGATCGGTGGCGACAGGCTGATCGCGATGGCGAGCGCACACCGCCAATCGCCGTCTTCGGCCGCATCAGCCAACTTTGCAAGGTAGTCAGCGTGCATCGCGATTTTCCCGGAGGTAGGCTTGGGCGGCGGCACGCCGAGCGCGGCGGCCGTGACGCTCGACAGCCCAGGCGATTTCACGCGGACGGACTACACAGTTCTGGTGCAACGCGCGGGCGTCACGCCACAGGCAAGGCCCGAGGTTGAGCAGTGTGAAGGCAAGCAGGCCTTGGTCGAAGGTATCCCATTTCCACGTGAATCCAATAACGCCATAGGCGGAATAATACAGGCTCGTCAGCGGCACGAGTATGTCGAGTGTGGCACCGACCGATTGTTTCTCAGTTGAGCTCATCCTCTGTCGATTGTCCGGTGCAGTGTGACGCGCGAGTTCCCGGTCTACCGGGGAGGCGGTAGGCCTAGGTTTGGCACTCGAAGAACTTCACGATCTGCTCAATAACGTGCGCTCATGGATGTGCGTCGCCTGAGACTGAGAGTCGAAGGGGCTGAAGGGGATCAAATCGCCTCGCTGCTTGTCTGCTTTCCGCCTCCCCCAGTCGGACCCATCTGCACCGCGCGATGCGACGATCGGGAGATCGAGAATTTCCTCGTTTTCAATTGCGGATCGGAGTTCGGCAGCCTGATCACTAAAATGTCGGTCCATCGGTTTAACCACGTCTTCCTCTGGGCAGAGGATGGCAGAAAGCCGAAGAATCATCTACTTATGCGGGCGCGGGCATATGGTAGCCGGACCGGTTGTTCGTTGAAGTGTTTCGCCTCTGGCCTGCGATCTTGCCGCGATACTTTCTCTCAACTTGTCTTCTAACGCGCGGTCGTGAAGGACAATTCCGTCTACTATGGGCTTTCCCTGAAACGGAAAATTGAGAGCTGATATTACGGCAACTTTCCAACCAGCCGACCGCCGAAACAGAACTCCGACCAATCCTCCGATTTGCCATGCCGCGAAACACTCCACCCAATTACGAAACCAAGTTCGCCGATTTCATCCGGCTTTGCAGGGAGGCGCGGCTCTCGGGCATCAAGCAGGTGCTGGTGGCGTATCCGAGCGTAATTGGTGATACGCGGGACGAAATGATCGAAAGCTTGTCCCGGCTAGCGGAAGCCGGACTTGCCCTCCAGGTGGCGGAGCCGGAGCCGGGCGCGAGGCCGAAGGGCGAGGACCCGTCGCGCAATTGAATCCGCCCGTCAGGCTCAGACGATGGGAGTCTCGTCGCGAGTCCATTCGAGTTCACGCCCGCTTTTCGTGTTCGTTGGCCTCTTCGATTTTCCCTGCTCACGCGTAGCCTCGGCGGCGATCGGACTGGCGTGAGCCGGCTTGAAACCGGCATTGGCCGCGCCTTCGCGTGGGCGAGTGCCTAGACATGGTGATCGCGCTGTAGTCCGAGCATCGCCCAGGTCCAGGCGAGCATTGGTGAATTCTCGCATCGCGTTCCAACGTAGCGAGGCAGCACCGCCGCTTCGTCCGCGCGTTTCATGTAAACCAGAGGCACACTGAGGTCGCCGACGAAGCAGGGCGTGGGCTCGCCCAATTCGACGGCCCGCCACATGGCTGACTCTGCGTCCTGCCAGCGCGACGCACCCCCATACGCTTTGCCTTTTCGCGATGGGCCGCGATGCGCGACCCATCGGTCCGGCAGGTCAGAAGGCGAACGCTTGATGCAGCACTTAACAAAGTCCGCATGCTCGTCGGCGTCCGATTTACTGGGGACACGCTCGAATCCAAACGCGTCAGTGACCGTCTGGAGTTGCGGGACGAAATCCCATGCAGGCGTGGCTGTCGCTCGAGGTGCGCCAACTCTACGATCAAGTTTGCTGCGAGCTCCGAAAGCACGCGGGCGGGATCGACTTGTCTGCAGGGCCGCCTACTGGGAGGGAATCGGGTTCGCTCCCGGCCTACCCGGGTAGAGCCGGTAGGCCGGGGTGAATAGATCAAGAATCCGAGTGGCGACATCACACGGACAGGTCGTGACGGCGTGTCACATGACGCTCGGCAGTGCTCAATCGCAATTCGCCGGGACCGACAATTCCGAGACGGACGGCATGCATCACCACTTCCCGGTGGCTGTGGCAGCCCAGTTTCTGCATCAGGTCGCGCCGGTGGGTTTCCGCAGTCGAGACACTGATGGCCAGGTGACCAGCGATTGCTTCGTCGGTCATGCCGCGAATCACACAGCCGTAGACGTCCCGTTGCCGCGCGGTAAGGAGAGGGATAATCCGCGGGCCTTCGGCGAACGACGAACCAGCTTGAAAGGTGTGGCCCGCCATGTGGGAAAGCACTCTCTCCCAATCGACTAATCCGTCCCGTTCGGACAAGACCGCGTTGGCCCCCTCGCGTCGGTATTGCTCAAGGATGTAGTCCGACGGTTGCGGCACCAGCACAAGCACCTTGAGCGCGTCCCTCGCATCAGAATTACGGAGCGTCCTTAGCGCTCCGTGAAGGCCGATCGAGTCGATGATGATGACGTCCGCATCGAGCAGGAGCGGACGGGGCTCGTCCGCGAAATGGCCAGTTGGGAATACCGTGGCATCCAATACGGTCGCCGAGCCGAATTTGATGGCGAGGCAGCGGGACAAACCGGCGGCGATGGCCGGGCGGGCGGATACGATCGTGAGATTCACGCAGGTCCTTTCTTCCGGATACAAGTCCGGACCGGTGTGCTTGGCGGCACACCGGCGTGTAGGGAGCAAACCGCGGCCAGACGCGGGCTACGCGAACGGGCGAAGCCCAACCAAAAAAGCACGGCGTGGCGGATGAAATCCGCCACGCCGCGCCGGCGCCGGGGACTCGGCGGCTATACCCGAAATTCCGGCTAGAATGGCTACGGCGAATTCGCCGCTACGCAGCTGATATACCTCATTGCGGCAAGCACGCTTGGGTGGCCGAGCGCGAGGGTGGCTCCGCAGCGAGACTGGCCGAAACTGCACTGAGCATATCCCGACGGGATTTGGGTTCTTCGATTGATTCTATAACGGAAGATACGAGGCTATACTGCAGGGTCTGTCGGGTGGGTGCGGCGTTTCGGAATGAAAACCCTCGGAGGTGCGTCTATCGTCGAAATTATTTAATCTGGGTGTAGTCTCAGATAGCGCCCTTTTTTCGCAGTTTTACGATCTTCGCCGACACGGCTTGAACTGACCGCCCCATCTCCACGGCAATTGCCTTACAAATCACGCGCTCTGCCACCAATCGCTTCAATGTTTCCACTTCGCCGCCGGACCATCGCGCCATCACTGCTTTAGTAGGGGCGCGGCGAACATAGAAATCGTCGGGTGCCGCGATGAATTTCTTACTCAACGTATTGAGGTGGACTAGCAGTCGCCTCATCACCGCAACCAATGCGACGCGATGGGGTTTGCCGCGTTTACGCAAACCCTCGTAGACCGGCCTTAAAACCTCATTGTGACGAACCGCCACCATGGCGCACATGAAGAGGACGTTTCTAACGCGTATGCGTCCCCCCTCAATTGCTCCGCCCACAAACGTCCCGGAGTCGTCGTTAAAGGGAGCGACTCCAACCAGCGAAGCGATCCTGCGACGGTCCGCCGAGCCTAACTCCGGCAGCTCGGCAAGAAACGTCGCGGCGGCTCGCGGTCCCACGCCCACTACTGTCGTAAGCACCCTCGATAAATCTCTGAAGTGGGGATCGCTGGCGACGGCAGCATCCACCATCCCGTTCGCATGCTTTAGTTGTGCGCTTACAACTTTGAGCACCTCACCCATTCGCTTGCGACAGACCGAATCCAACTGTTGGCCGTGCTGGCGTTTGACGACCTGTCGCAACCTCTCCAACTGCCAGCGAAAGCGAACTGCCCTGCTCAAAGCCATCTGTGAGTTCGAAGGCCGTTTCATCGGGTCCGGTCGGGACCACTCCCCGAATTCCGCGAGCAACTTCGCATCGAATCTATCGGTCTTCGCTTTTCTACCGGCTGCCCTGGCAAATTGCCTAACTCGGCTGCCGCTCACAACGCTCACCCGACACCTCTTGGAAAGGAGGAATGATACCAGTTTGATCCCGTATTGACCGGTGGGCTCGCAAATGAAGTGGCGTTGAGTCCGCAGGCGATTTGTAGCTGCTAGTAGCGCCCGGAAACCGCTTGGGTCGTTGCCGCAGGTTCCTTCAATTCCATGGGCCGCGAAATCAAGAATTTCGCTGCCAATATCGACACCGATGTAGATTGACGGAAGCTGGTCGTGAGATCGGGCATCAGCCATAAATTGAGACGAAGCGAATCCCCGATCAGATAGGCGTTCGAGCCGAAGCCCAGACATGTGGTCGATCTTGGAAGTCGCCGCCGTGTCTCGGCAATATGAGCGCTAAACGGAGCAAACCACATATTTATTCGGGCTCAATGACCCCCATAGACATTCGGTGTTCTGCCGTCTTAGCTACTCCTCATGTTGCCTCATACACGGCCTCGGAACAGGTTATCGCTGCACGTTGTGTAGCGAGGTTTCGCGAGTCGCTGAGTGTGATAGAGAGGAGGTTGAAAGCAGGAGCAATCGTTTTGTGTTCTTGGCCCCGACTATCTGCGGAACGACTACCTCAGCACGTCCGACTTTGGGGTAAACGAGAACCTCAACACGTGAGGGCTGGTAGGGGCCTTCGGTAAAGGCCGTTAATGCGAAACCAATCGAAGAGACCAAGCACCACTTGGTGCGAGAATTGAATCCGACTAAATTTCAAGCGCTAGAGAGCAGACTGGTAGTGGAAAGGGTGTAGGCTTGGGCTGCGCTCGTGAACGACGAGGTTTCGGCGGTGATGGGGCCGGGTTCGATCCTCGTGGCTTGTGTGGATGGATTTTCCATGCGCACATCGTGCCAAGGTCGAGGCGAGAATTGATAGCCCCTGGATTTCATATCCAGACTCTGCCGAACGCGGGGCTGGTCACCGCGATATCGCCCTCTCAGGCGTGGTGCACGAGTTGTGCGAATGTTTTTCGCAGCGAATGCGAACCGAAATAGCGATCCGCCGAGCACCCGGCGCGGACGGTCACGGCATGCACGATGCGGTTGATTTGCCAGATGGAGAGGCCTCGCCCCTTGCGGGAAAGGAAGAGCGGTGCCGTGTCCTCGGCGGTTCCCTGCACCCGCCGAAGCGCGAGGTAACGCGTCAGAACGGCCTGGCAGGCGGCGGTGACCGGCACGGAACGCGACCGGATTTTCTGCCGGTAGGCGCTGCGACCATGCTTCAGGAAGCGGCGTTCAGATCGTGATGCGTTCGCGCACCGTGCCCGCTTCAGTCAGCACGTGGTTGATCGTGAGTGACCCTAACTCAAAGGCGCGAAAACCGGTGGCCATGCCGGTAATGATCAGCGCTTGGTCGCGCAGCGGGAAGGTGGGCAGGATTTCGACGACGCGGCGTTGGTCGTCAGCGGAGAATGAATCACGAGCGGGCATGGGAAGGGAAGGCAGGCGTTGAGTGGTGAACGGTGCGGAGCTAGCGGGGGCCGCTCATTTCGTCATGGCGGGGGCGTCGGCGCGGGGCAGACGCCACGCGAGGACGAAAGCGAGGATTTGAAGCAACAGGAGGAGCCACAGGCCGAGAGATGCCTCCACCCGGACGGAATCCGAAAACAGGGAACGCTCCTGCTGCAGACCGGAGAAGGCAGGCCAGCCCAAATCGAGGACCGCGAGGGCGGCTGCGCCCGTGGCGGCGCAGGCCAACTGGCGGGTGCGTCGCGCCGAAATCGCGCCGCCAGTAAGGCGCAGGCCGACTCCGACGGCCAGGCTGAGGATAAAATAGGGTAGCCAGCCGCGTGCGCCAGTGTGGGGTGCCATGCCCGCTATGACTCCGTAGAGCGACAGGCTGTGCGCGTGCGACCCCGTGAGGATTTCAACGCACGGCAGGGCGGCGACGACGGGCGTGAGGAAGAGGCAAAGACTGACGGGCGGAGGAAGTTTCATGCTACGATGATTTCCCCGGCGCCGCGACGGCGCCAACGGCCCGACTACCGGCTCGGCGGTAGCAACGATGACGGTGTGCTCAAAAGGTCAGAATAGTGGGCGTTGCGCGTCTTGTCCGGATCGGCCGCCGGCAACAGGAAATTTCCTATGCAAGAAATTGCGATCTCCGCGGTGCCGCATTCGGGAGGCCTATTCTGTCCTGCTCTCCATTGCGCCCGCACGTCGATGGCTGCACCGCCATGGTATCGCCCAAGGAAGTGTTCTTCGGTCAGGATGGAGCGATGCCGCGGTTTTGCCTATGTTCTGCCACGCAAGACGGGAGGAAGGTGACGAATGCGGATGTCACTCGGCCACTCGTTCCAATCCCCACCTTCCCGGTTGCGGGTCTCGAACAGGCGATCTCCATCGAAGCAGCAACTCCCGAGTTGTTTCATGAAGAACGCTCCTCCGTTGGTCTCGATTTGGTCACGGAGGCGGCGAGCCCAGCCGATTTGAAACGGATGGGCTTTCGCGCCGGCGCCGCTCTCGCCGCCAAGAATGAACCATGACTGCGGCGTGAAAAGATCCTGCGGCAGATCGATCCAGTGATCCCACGGCTCAAGCGAGAATCCGAATGCCGGTGCCGGGATGTCCATTAGGCAACGGGCCTCCTCGGCGTAGCCAGCTGTGATTGGTGAGCACATCGGAATGAGATTTTCCGGCCACTGCACTCCCTCGCTAGCGAGCCAATTTGAGAACTCGAGCATCCGCCTCGGCCGCTTCGTCAGCCAGAGCCACAGGTGACGTTCGCCGCGGCCCTGGGAAACGGGAACCACGATCTCCCGATGGAGCGACTCGAACGTAATGGCGCGCGACAAGGCATCGCCCATGTCATTCACGAAGATCAGCCGGCGGTTGGCCGGCAACCACGGTTTGGCCTCGATTTCCGCAGCGCTAGGCGGAGGCATCGCCGCAACCGAAATCAGCCTGCCGGGAAAGAGCGTGGGAACCTGGAATGCCGGAGGGTAACCTGAGTGCCGACCAGCGAACCGCCTGGTCAATACCCCAGCCCAGCAGCGGAAGACTGCCCGCAACTCCGCCATAACGATGGTCCAAACGGGGCCTGGCAGGTCGGAGCGGCTGATCTGGAGGCTTTCCAATACGTTGAGTGTGCGGCTGAGGGTGTCGCTCGTTTCGGTGGTCCTTCTCCAAAGAATTTCCACCATGGCCACGCTGGCGACATCGTGCGCCGAAAGAACCTCGGAAAGGGTTCTGAGCGCGACGGCAGGCGTCGGCCAGAGAATGCATCCGTCGCAGCCCCCGACTGAAGTGATGGTGGTGTGGCACCATTGAATGGTTGTTTTTCTCATGAGTGTATTGTGAGTCGAAGTTGGAAGGACGCAGCGTTTGCGAATACCCGTGGGGCGGTAGTGCTAAACCTCTTCGCCGAGGACCTGGCACACTTGCAGGTAGACATTCGTGCGCGGCATATTGAACCGTGTCGCGTAGTCGGCGGTCGCGCGGTAAAGAGCACGCGCAAGGTGTTTCCGTTCTTCGTCCGACATGACGAGCGCGGCGGGTTCGACCTTCTGGCGCGAAGATGTGGTGCTCTCCGTTGCAACGGCATTCAGCGGCCGGGTCGGTTTGGGAAACTCATCGGGCGTGGCAGTCTCGGCCACCACCTTCGGTTTGGCCGTCGTTTTCGCACCCACTTTGGTGGGGATCTTTTTCTTCCGTTTCCGAATGGCCTGCTTCGCGCGAAGGAACGTGGAGTCGCTGATCTGCAGGTTATACGCGCGCTCAAGATCTCGATCCGAGGTCTGCCGGAGGTCGCGATTTCCTTGGAGAAGCGCGATCGCGAACGCCAACTTCTCCGCATCGTTCAGGGGTGTGCCGTGCCTCGTGTTGAGCAGTCCGGCCAAGGCGAACCCGACTTCGGCGCTGCAATCGACGACCATCACGCGAATCGTCAACTGCTGCGCCCGACGGGCGCCTTCCCGCCGATCCTCGCCGTCCACCACCTCCATCTTGTCCGATCCATCGCCGACTCGACGAACAATGATCGGGGGCATCGGTTTTCCAGCCGCGAGGAATGCAGCAAACATGTCCCTACGCTCTGCGTTCTCGGTGAGCCTGAGCGGCTGGCGACGCGGCATGATCCGCGTCAATG
>JACCEA012491929.1_pt1 | contig 10113 bp, 8 predicted proteins | sample 7449851 | NCBI WGS metagenome assembly JACCEA01 (sample SAMN15323453, study PRJNA562643) | freshwater metagenome | isolation source: river surface water | place: USA:Blue River Watershed | collected 2017-08-18 | reverse complement strand
GCAGAGCGTGGCGGAGATTTCGATCTACGCGCAGTGGACTTGGATGAGACGGGAATGTCACCGGCGGAGATCTGGTGCAACGAGAGTCAAGAGCGTTATGTGCTGGCGATTGCCCCGCAGTCCCGTGAATTGTTCGAATCGATCTGCGTACGTGAGCGCTGTCCATTTGCCGTGGTGGGGGTCGCTACCCGGGAGGATCGTCTGCGCGTGGTGGACTCAGAGCACGACGGGCCGATGCCGGTGGATATGCCACTTTCTGTATTACTTGGTAAGCCGCCAAAGATGCATCGCCTGGCCGTGCGTCAGGCGGTGGTATCCGAGGAGATGGACTTATCTGGCGTGGTGTTGGATGAAGTGGCAAAGCAGGTATTGCGTCACCCCACAGTCGCGAGTAAGCAGTTTTTAATCACGATTGGCGATCGGACGGTGGGCGGGCACACCGCGCGCGATCAGATGGTGGGCCCATTTCAGACGCCGGTGGCCGATGTGGGCGTCACCACGTGGGATTTCGTGGGTGTTGCGGGTCAGGCCATGGCCTTGGGCGAGCGCACGCCCGTGGCGGTAGTGGATTCGCGCGCGGCATCCCGACTCGCGTTAGGTGAGGCCATCACCAATCTGTGTGCGGCGGATATCGGCGATTTGGAGACGGTGAAACTCTCCGCGAACTGGATGGCCGCCTGCGGCGAGCCGGGACAGGATGCAGCGCTGTTCGAGGCTGTGCAGGCGCTCGCCAAAGAGATCTGCCCCGCCCTGGGGCTGTCGATTCCCGTGGGCAAAGACTCCTTGTCCATGCGCACTGTATGGCAGGAAAACGGACAGACCCACTCCGTGATCTCCCCGGTGTCGTTGAACCTGACCGCCGTGGCTCCCGTCGCCGATGTACGACGGACGTGGACACCCGAACTGGTGCGGCCGGCCGAGGGTGATCACGACGAGACGGTCTTAATCGCGATTGATCTGGGCCAAGGGCGCAATCGTTTGGGCGGCTCGGTTTTGGCGCAGGTGGTCGATCAGTTTGGCCGGGATGTTCCGGATGTTCAGCGTCCCGAGATCCTGGCCCAGTTTTCAGCGGCCATGCGTGCCTTGCATGCCACCGAGTGGGTCTTGGCCTATCACGACCGCTCCGATGGCGGGTTGTGGGCCACGCTGTGCGAGATGGCGTTTGCCGCCCGATGTGGTGTCACGATCAACATTGATCTGCTCACGATTGACCCGGTCGCCGCCGATTGGGGGGACTTCAAGATCCGCCCGGAGCAGGTATCGGTGCAACGCGAAGAACTGACCTTGAAGGCGCTTTTTAACGAAGAGTTAGGCGCCGTGATCCAGGTGCCCAAGGCCCACCGCGCCGCCGTGATGGATATTCTGCGTGCCCATGACTTATCGCGCTGTGCGTTCGAGATTGGCAGTGTGAATACGCGCGACTCCATTGAGATTTATCGGGATGCCAAGTGCATTTATGCCCAGCCGCGCAAGGTTTTGCAGAGTGCGTGGTCTGAGGTCAGCACGGAGATTGCCAAGCGTCGCGATGATCCGGTCTGTGCGCAAGAGGAATTGGAGTCGCTGGCGTCGACCACATTGCCGGTGACACGGCTCCCCCAGGGGGCTCTTCACGCAATGCGAACAATGGCGGTCCCCGTGGTCGGCTCCCGACCCAAGGTGGCGATTCTGCGCGAACAGGGGGTGAACGGCCAGGTCGAAATGGCGGCCGCCTTTGATCGCGCAGGGTTTGACGCCTGGGACGTTCACATGAGCGATCTGCGCTCTGGCCGTGTTCGCCTTAACGCGTTCGCAGGGTTGGCGGCCTGCGGTGGATTCTCGTATGGCGATGTCTTGGGTGCGGGCCAGGGATGGGCAAAATCGATTCTGTTTCATGACGAGCTTCGTCGGGCCTTTGCCGATTTCTTTGCCGATGGAAGCCGGTTTGCCTTGGGCGTTTGCAATGGCTGTCAAATGATGAGCGGTTTAAAAGAGATTGTTCCAGGCGCGGATCACTGGCCGGCGTTTCTGCGCAACCGCTCCGAGCAGTTTGAAGCCCGGCTGTCCATGGTCGAGGTGCTCGAGTCACCCTCTATCCTCTTGCAGCAGATGGCCGGCGCGGTGTTGCCGGTCGTGGTGTCACACGGAGAGGGGCGCGCCGATTTTGGTTCGGGCGCTCAGGGCAATGCCCAGGCGATATCGGCGCAACAGGCTCATCCCGTGCTGCGTTATGTGGATGCCCAAGGCCAGGCGGCACGGTCTTATCCCACCAATCCTAATGGCTCCGCCCAAGGATGGACGGGGTTCACCAACACCGATGGCCGTATCACGTTGATGATGCCGCACCCTGAGCGGGTGTTCCGATCTGTGCAGTTGTCCTGGATGCCGCCCGAGTGGCGCATGGCCGGCGATGACTCCCCATGGATGTTGATGTTCCGCAACGCCCGACAGTGGGTGGGTCGCGCCTAATTTTAAGGGTTTAGATTGCTATGTTGTCCACCGCAAATATCACCATGCAGTTTGGCGCCAAGCCATTATTCGAGAACGTCTCGGCTAAATTCGATAACGGCAATCGATACGGACTGATCGGCGCAAACGGATGCGGTAAGTCCACCTTCATGAAAATCCTGGGCGGGGACCTTGAGCCCAGCAACGGTAACGTGATGAAAGAGCCCCATGTGCGGCTTGGCAAATTGCGACAGGATCAGTTTGCGTTTGAAGAGGTGCGGGTATTGGACGTGGTCATGATGGGTCACGAAGAGATGTGGGCCGCCATGACCGATCGTGATGCGATCTACGCCAATCCGGAGGCCACGGAAGACGATTACATGAAGGCCGCCGATCTTGAGGCAAAGTTCGCCGAATACGATGGGTATACAGCAGAGGCCCGGGCGGGAGAACTTCTGCTCGGGGTGGGCATTCCGATTGAGCAGCACAACGGTCCGATGCGCGAGGTGGCCCCTGGATGGAAGCTGCGTGTGTTGCTCGCCCAGGCCTTGTTTTCCAATCCGGATGTGCTGCTGCTCGATGAGCCCACCAATAACCTGGACATTCACTCCATTCAGTGGCTGGAGGACATTCTGAATGAACGTAACAGCACCATGATCATTATTTCTCACGATCGCCATTTTCTGAACTCGGTGTGCACCCACATGGCCGACCTGGACTATGGCGAGTTGCGGATCTATCCGGGCAACTACGATGACTTTATGCTGGCCGCGTCGGAGGCGCGGGCACGGTTGATGGCCGCCAACGCCAAGAGTAAGGAGCGCGTCTCGGAGTTGCAGGAGTTTGTACGACGGTTTGCGGCCAATAAGTCGAAGGCCAAGCAGGCCACGTCACGGCGTAAGCTGATCGAAAAAATCCAGGGGGATGCGGTCGAGGTCCGGCCGTCATCCCGCCAGAATCCCTACATTCGCTTTGAGCAGGCCAAGCAGTTGTATCGGCAGGCCGTGCATGTGCAGAGCATTTCAAAGACTTTTGAGGGGCGGCCCACTCCCGTGTTGAATAAGTTCTCGATCATGGTCGAGGCCGGTGAGAAGATCGCCATCGTCGGGGCCAACGGCGCAGGCAAGTCCACGTTGCTGCGCTGTATCGCGGGTGCCTCGGTCAGCGGCATGGATCCGGATTCCGGTGAGAACAAGTGGGCTGAGAATGCGGCGATTGGCTATATGCAGCAGGACGTCTATTCCGACTTTGAGCGGGACGAAAACCTAACCGAGTGGATCGGCCATTACACCCAAGAGGGTGACGACGATCAGGCGGTCCGCTCGATTCTGGGACGGCTTTTATTTTCCGGCGACGACGTCACCAAGCGGGTCAAAGTCTTGTCGGGCGGTGAGAAGCACCGCATGACCTTTGGGCGACTGATGTTAGGCCGGCACAACGTGCTGATGCTGGATGAGCCGACCAACCATTTGGATATGGAATCGATTGAGTCGCTTCAGTTGGCGTTGGAGAAGTTCCAGGGCACGTTATTTGTCGTCTCGCACGACCGCGAGTTTGTGAATGCCGTGGCCACACGGATTCTGGAGGTGCGCGGGGATGGCACGGTCACGGACTTCAAGGGCACGTACGATGAGTACCTGACCAGTCAGGGGCTCGCCACCTGATCTAACGAAAAATCCTCTGGGCGGTTCAGGTTCTTGAAGGACTCGTCCGGTCCTGCCGATACGGCCACCGCGCCGGACTCGCGCAGCCAATCGCCAAGCGTGCGCTTTCCATGTTGTAGAAATGTCTCCAGGTGGTGCTGACTGGTTTTGGGAATCAGGGCAAAGGACGGATGATCCCGCACATACACGCCACGGCCAGAGATGTCGTGCGCCGAGACCAAACGCTCGACAATATCGTGTGGAAAAAGCGGGCAGTCGCAGGGCACCACCAGGATCCAGTCGGTCTTTAATTCCGTCAGACCGGCCAATATTCCGGCCAACGGACCATCGTAGTGGGGGCCCCCGTCGTTAAACGCCTGATCCTTGAGCACCATGTAACCCCGTTGGGCATAGTCCTGGATGTTGCGGTTCGCACTGATCATCAAGGTCGCCACGTGGTCACGTAATTTTCCGATGGCGATGTCCACCAGACGGACACCATGAAAGTTGGCCAACCCTTTGTCGATACCGCCTAAACGGCTACCGGCGCCACCGCAGAGTATGAGTCCGGTAATCGATGAAGTGGGGATCATGATGACGTGAGTTGTAGCGTGTCGATCAGGTCGACAGCTTCGTCAACGCTGTGAATCTGATGCCAAGATCCCTGGGGATAGACCACCACATTGGGGCCTTGTGAACATCTCCCGAAACAACCCGATTTGTTGGCCATGATGCCGCCGTCGTGATCGAGGCCGCGCGCACGTAGCTCCTGCTTCATCGCCTTGAGCAGATCAAAAGCGCCGCGTTTGGCGCAACAGTCACCCTCGTCGCGTTCATTGGTACAGATAAAAATGTGGTGTTGGTATCGCATGGATTACGCGGAAGGTGATCGGTTCGGGTTATTCAATTGCCAGAATCTTTTTTGCACTTCCCAGGACCAGCATGGCCTCACCGTGCTTGTCTTGCTTGTGTAATTTTTCCCCTTCGGCGCGGAGTTTCTGAACCTTCTGGAGTTGGGCGGCATCGAGTGCGGGTTTTTTGGCCAGGGCCTGATCGATTTTGTACATTTCCAGCGGGCAGCTGTGGGCCAGCGCCATGTGCGGTGCGATAACCAACACTCCGATCAGGGAAAGCCTTAAAAATGGTTGCATTTTTGAGGGGGCTCCTTAAAGATTTCGACCATGGGCGCTATGATCACGGTCGCAACGCGGTGCGGGAAGGGGATATAACCCTATGGTGAGCCGGCGCGACGCGCTCAAACTCGGTCTTGTGGCCAGCGGGTTAGCGGCAGGGGCAGCGCCACTGGCCTGGTCGGCCCGCCCCCTGCGGGTGCGGGACCATACGGTCATTGCCAAGCCCGCCCGACTGGAATTGCTGGGCCCTGACTACCCCAGTACCGAAGTTTGGGCCTTTAACAACATGATTCCGGGGCCCGTGCTGCGGGCCGTCCAAGGCGACACCATACGGGTGCGGTTTCGTAATCGCCTGCCCATGGTCTCGACCATCCACTGGCATGGCATTCGGTTGCCCAACGCCATGGACGGGGTTCCGGGCATCACGCAGCCCCCGGTCAAACCGGGAGAAGACTTTCAGTACGAGTTTGTGCTTCCCGATGCCGGCACGTTCTGGTATCACCCCCATGTGGCCACGTACGAGCAGATCGGTCGCGGTCTATTTGGCACGATTGTGGTGGAAGAGCGTGAGCCTCCGGATGTGGATGACGATGTCATGTGGTCGCTTTCCGATGTCACGCTCACGAAAGAGGCGGCCATCTCCCCCAACTTCAAGAGCCTGCATGACGCGGCCCATGCCGGCCGGCTGGGCAATGTGATTTTGGTGAATGGGGAACGGGGGCCCGCGACCTTGGGTGTGCGTGCGGGCAGTCGTGTCCGGTTGCGTCTGTTGAATTCCGCTAGCGCCCGGATTTTCCGGCTTAAGTTTCACGGCCATCAGCCGCTGGTGGTGGCCCACGACGGGCATCCCTGCACGCCGTATGCGCTCACCGAGTCGATCCTGTTCTCTCCGGGGAACCGATTGGATCTGATTCTGGATTGCACCGCTGCGCCCAATACGGTCTTGGAAGTGGAAGATGAGTTTTTTCCGGCCATGCGCAAGAAGATTGGGGTGATCCAATACACGAGCCGTTCGCCGCAGGCGTTACGCAAACCCTTTACCGGGTTGCCGCCGAATGCGGTGCTAGAGCCGGTGATGGCCGGCGCTGAATCGGTCAAAATGGTGCTCGAGGGCGGCGCGCTCTCCAATAAGGCGACGCGAGAGACCATCTGGCTGATGAACGGCAAGGGTAACGATCATGGTTCGCACATGGACATCCATGGCAAACAGCCAGAGCCGTTGTTCACGTTCGAGCAGGGTTGTACGGTGCGATGCTTGATCGATAACAAGACCGCCTGGTTCCATCCCATGCATTTTCATGGTGTGGTGCTGCGGGAGCGGTTGCCCAACGGGCAATGGGGGCCCTTGAAGGACTCCACCTTGTTGTGGCCATTTAAGACACAGGAGATCGCCTTTGTGGCCGAAAGCGCGGGGGACTGGATGATCCACTGTCACGTCTCCGAGCATCAACACTCCGGGCTCATGGGCACCTTCCGCGTCGCCAGTATGTGCAGAACCCCCGCCACGCCCAAGGCTTAGGGAGTACCCCGGGTTATTGCGTCTGAGATGGCCCGCGACTGCGCTAATATGACGCCCTGAGCACAGGCGTTTCGCCGTGCCTTCTTCGTGCCCCGTGCGGGCCTGCTTTCCACCGATAAAGGATGTAGAGATGATGCGTCGTCATTGGATGAAGCTTGCGGCCGCCGTATGTGTGGCCGGTACGATGGGCGCGGCCAACGCCCAACAAGTGTTAAAAGTCACCACGATTCCGGAAGAGGCGGCCACCGAGCAGGTGCGCAAATTTGGACCGCTGACCAGGTATCTGGAAAAGTCGTTGGGCATGAGGGTCGAGTTCACGCCGGTGAATGACTATCCCGCCGCGGTCGAGGCCCTGGTGAACAAGCAGGTCGATCTCGTGTGGTTCGGGGGGTTCACCCATGTGCAGGCCCAGATACGGTCGGGTGGAAAGATTGTGGCGATCGCGCAGCGCGAGGAAGACGATAATAAATTTCGTTCAGTTTTTATTGCACAAAAAGATTCTGGTATCACCAAACTAGCCGACTTAAAGGGGAAAGAGTTTAGTTTTGGCTCTCAATCCAGTACATCTGGGCACTTCATGCCCCGTTTCAATTTATTGAAGGCCGGTATCGATCCTGACAAGGACTTTAAGCGCTTAGCATATTCCGGTGCGCACGATGCCACCATTGCCTCGGTGGTGAGTGGGCGGGTCGCAGCGGCATCGCTCGACATTACTGTGTGGCGTAAGTTTGTGAGTGACAAGAAAGTGGACACCAATAAGGTGGACGTCTTCTTCACGACCCCCCCATTTTTCAACTATAACTGGTCTGTTCATGCGGATATGCCGGTTGCCTTGCGCGAAAAAATCGCGAAAGCATTGCTTGCCTTAGATATGAATACACCAGAAGGCAAGGAGATTCTCACGTTGAATCGTGCATCCCGCTATGTCGCCACGAAAAATGAGAATTACAAGCAGTTTGAAGAGGCCGGTCGACTGATGGGGCTGATCAAGTAGTTTCAATTCGATCCGCCTCTTACGGGAATTGCCTTGATCGTCACCTTAGACCATGTGGAAGGGCGCCATCCGGCCGCGGCACGGGCGGCCCCCTCGGCCATCACGGACCTGTCACTGTCGATTCAGCGTGGTGAACAGGTGGCCGTGATCGGTCCATCGGGCGCGGGAAAGACGACCTTGCTGCAACTCATCGCGGCGGCGTTAAAGCCCTCATCCGGGCATGTCATGGTGGATGGACAAGACCCTTGGGTGTTATCGACCTCGGCGCTTCAATCGCTTCGCGGCCACCTGTTTTATGCCCCCCAGACACCACCGCTGCCGCCTCGGCAGCGGGTGGTCACCGCGCTGACGGCGGGGCGATTACCCGGTATGTCCTTGTGGCAGAGTGTGGTGCAACTGGTTTACCCTCGGCACGTTGCACCGGCCGTCGAGGCACTTGGTGCGTTCGACTTGTCGGAAAAAATTTGGGATCGGGTGGACCGGCTCTCCGGCGGTGAGCGTCAGCGTGTGGGTCTGGCCCGGGCGTTGATGTCACCGGCTACCCTATGGTTGGTGGATGAACCCCTATCGGCCTTGGATCCTAAGCGCGCCCGACAGGCCATCGCGACGCTCACCCAGCGGGCACAAGCGCGCAACATCACGCTGATCACCACCTTGCATCAGGTGGATGTGGCCACCACCATGTTTCCTCGCGTGATCGGACTGCGCGATGGGCGTTTGGCATTTGACCTGCCATCGGGGCAGGTGACGCAAAGCGTCTTGGCTGCGCTTTATGCCCAGCATGAGCACGAGTTGGCGGGTGTTGCGGCGCCGGTATTCGACATTCCGGCCGAACCGGCGCCGGCAAATATCGTGCATTGTCGTTAGCCCGCTGCGATAGATCCTTCGTCGCATGAACGTGTCTGTCACATCTCCGCACCCCGCCTTGCGTGATCCGGCGTGGGTGGGCCGGGTGTTCTGGGTGGGTGTGGCGGTGGTGCTGTTGGTGCCGGCCTTGGTGGTGACGGAATTTAAACCCTGGATTTTTATTCAACCCGAGAACCTCAAGGTCACGGCAAGGTTTTTGGGCGATTTTTTCCCACCGGTCGTCAGCCGCGAATTTCTGGCCCTTGTTGCGGTCGAGGCATGGCGAACCATCGCGATTGCCACCGCCGGCATGACCGTGGCGTTACTCCTGGCGATTCCGCTGACCTTGGCCTCCACCAGCGTGTTGTCGGTATCGGCATTAAAAGGCCATATGAATGCTTTGCCGTTTGCGGTTCGTCAGACCGTACGATGGTTGCTGATTGTTTTACGAAGTATCCCCGAGCTGATCTGGGCGCTGGTGTTTGTGCGTGTGGTCGGACTCGGTCCTGCCGCGGGCGTTCTGGCCATTGGACTGACCTATGCCGGCATGTTGGGCAAGGTGTACGGCGAGATATTAGAGAGCGGTGAGTCGCATGCCAGCACGAGTTTGTTGCGCAACGGCAGCGGTCGATTGCAGGCGTTTTTGTTTGGTGTATTACCTCAGAATGCGACGGAACTCACCAGTTATACGGTCTATCGCTGGGAGTGTGCGATTCGGTCATCTGCAGTACTCGGGTTTGTGGGGGCGGGCGGTCTGGGCCAACAGATGGATAACTCGATGAAAATGTTTAATGGCGGTGAAGTTGCGACCATTCTTGTGGTGTTTATGATGCTGGTGGGATTGGCGGACCTGTTGAGCGGCTGGCTGCGCAGGGTAATTCAATGAACGCCACACCGCCCCCGGTGCATCACCATCCGGGACCGCCGACGCTGCCGCCAGCGGCACCACGGCCGAATCCATGGCTGCGTTGGGATTGTTCGGTCTGTTGGGTCACACTCGGTCTTGTCGTGTTGATCGTGGCCAGTTTCTGGTCGCTCGATCTTCAAATGACGCGTTTACTGTCGATGGATAGCGTGACGCGCATGTCCCGGTTCATTGGGGAGCTGCTGTCGCCCAATCTCGACGTCGCATTTCTGCTGAAGTTGTTACGGGCGAGCGTGGAGACGATCGCCATGTCCGCACTCGGCACGGTCTTGGCCGCGGTCTTTGGACTGATGTTGGCCTTGCCGGCGAGCAAGTCGCATGCGGGCGATCCGGCCCGTTGGCGTGCGGTGACCCGTCTGCTGCTCAATGGTCTGCGGTCTATTCCGGAACTGGTCTGGGCAGCGTTGCTGCTGATCTCGGCAGGTTTAGGGCCGTTTGCGGGAACCCTGGCACTGGCCTTACACACCACGGGTGTGCTCGGTCGCTTGTTTTCGGAATCCATTGAGAATGCGCCGCAAAACGCTGCACAGTCGTTACGCCTGCAAGGCGTGGGCGAAGGGCGTGTATTTCTGTATGCCGTTTTTCCTACAGTGCTGCCGCAGCTGCTCTCCTACAGCTTGTACCGTTGG
>JACCEA010879735.1_pt1 | contig 10113 bp, 14 predicted proteins | sample 7449851 | NCBI WGS metagenome assembly JACCEA01 (sample SAMN15323453, study PRJNA562643) | freshwater metagenome | isolation source: river surface water | place: USA:Blue River Watershed | collected 2017-08-18 | reverse complement strand
TTGTTGTGTGTTCGATAATTATCGTGTCGTATCCTAAAGATTACATATGCGATGGTAAAGAATATAAAAATGTTGTTTCAGATAAACCAAATCAAATATCATATTATGATAAAAATGGTTCGTATGTGTATATTTTATGTAAAGAATTAATAAAAAAATAAATTATATTTTTTACATTACTTATACAAACGTTTTAAATTTATTTGATATAATAAACATATAAATTATTTTAATTGGAGTTTCTATTATGAACGAATGTGGAGTAAATTACCGACGAATACATCACCACAATCTGCGCCGGATGTATTATCTCGCCATGTAATGAATTTAGCAAAACATTTAAATTTGCATAATACAAAATTAGAAAATTTATCCCATTCATGATGTATTTTAATTAAAAAGGACGATTTTAAAATCGTCCTTTTGTTATAATACATAAACTTTATTTCCGCAATCAAATACTTTATGATATCCTGATTTTATCATATTTTCCTTTTCCGTTAAATCGCAATCATATTCATTTCCTAATAAATTTTTTAGTTTATGTTTTTGACATTGATATCTTGATAAAACAATATCATCTTTTGTGTATAGATATGATGGTTTTGAATTTTCTATAAATGTAAATCCTATTTTTTCATATACATTACCTGATGAATATTTTCTGCATGCATAAGAAATAATTGAAGACGAATAAGTTTGTTTGAAATACTTTAATATTTTTGAAAATCCGCCAACGACTGAATAGTTTTGTTTTGAGCACAATCGTAATAATTCATATTCATAATTTTTATTAAATCGCGGTTTACCGAATGTTGTTAATAAAACCAGTTCATCATTATAAAATAAACCTAATTCAATAGACGATGGAACATAACCTTGAATATGATTACTTTCTTGAAATTCTTTTGATGTTTGTTTATCAACTTTTTTAATTTCACATTTACGAGCAAAAATTTTATTTTCAGTTTTTCCTAATTTGTTTCTAATCATTGATGTAACAATATCAAATTTATTATCTATTTCGGTGTCGTAAAATTGCAATAATTGAATTCCAGCATTTTCGCAATCAGTTAATTTATTAATATGATATTTTTCATCTTTGAATTTATCAGAATGCCAATAAATTCCATTAATTTCAATTGCAAGATTATGTTCAGGAATAAAAATATCTAATTCTTTAGGAAATATTTTTTGTTTATCATTTGCAATATATTGAATACCAATAGAATCAAGAAACTTTCTAATTTTAATTTCTTGAGATGAAACGTATCCAAAATTTGCAGGTCTATTTTCAACGGCACACCGTGGACAACCATGCTTAGCTAAATGATTACCTGGATTTTGTTCAAATTCCCCATGTATCGGACAAATTATTTTTACTTTATATGTGTTATAAATTGTTTTTGAATAATTATATTTGTTATTATGTATTTTATTTGCTCGTTCAATAAAATTTTCAAGCGACAAAGATAATTTGTTATTTGCTGCATCTTGACCACATTTAGGACAACCTTGACCATTTTTGTGTGCCGATGGTTTTTGCAAAAATTCGCCATGGTTTTTACAAATGATTATACCTTTGGTGTTTGCATTTTTATAAATGAATTTTGAATAGTCGTATTTGCCATGATGAACTTTTTTAAATTGTTCAATTGCTTCATCAGTTGTATAAGAATAAACATCAGAACATTTTTTACACCCACAACCATTTTTATGAATTTTCGCATTTTGTGTAAATTCACCATGAATTGGGCAAATAATTGTAATTTTTGATGTTGATAAAGTTTTAAATTGATCTTTTGTTTTTGAATAATCATATTTGTTATTATGAATTATATTACATTCGGAAACAAATTCATCAAATGTATATGGTTTAATTCCTGCACATTTTGGACAACCTTGACCAGATAAATGATTACCCGGATTTTGCTCAAATTCACCATGTTCTTTGCAAATAATTTTTATTTTAGAATTCATTCCAGAAAATACAAATTTAGAATAATCATATCTATCAGCATGAACTTCTTTAAACTTTTTCATTAATGAATTATAATCATATTTTCTTTTTCCTGAACATTCTTGACAACCAAAACCATTTTTATGAACTTGTCCAGATTGTATAAATTCGCCATGAATAGGACAAATAATTTTATATTTTGTATCTGCATTTATATAAACATCATCTGTAATAAGAGAATAATCATATTTGTTATGATGTTTTTGAATACACCGTTCTATAAATTCTAATCTAGATAATTTTTTAGCCATATTTTTTCCATCTTTTCGTTTTATAATATATAATTATACAACTAATTTATTATTCTGTATATAGAAATTTATAAAATAAAAAAGGGCAATTTTAAAATTGCCCTCTAAAGTATTGAAATTATTATATTTTATACAGAACCAACAACTTCTTCAAAAGATGCAGATGCATTAATCACAACGAAATCTAATCGTATGTCATTTATCGAGTATTGCGGACGCAAATAAATCTGACCAACAAACGAATTATTTTGAATAACTTGTGGTGTATTAACAGTAGAATCAGCAACAATTTTATATGCAGTTAAACCACGACGGTTTTTAGCATCTTTCAATAATGGAACTACCATTGATATAAATTTACGTTGTGTAAATTCATCGTTAAATTCAAATAATAAATCAAGAGCAGCTGTTGCAATTGCTTTTTCAAGAATAATCAATAAACGACGTACGTTAATACGAGATAATGCGGTATTTTTACCAAGCAATGTTTTATCACCAAAAAGAACAGGTCCAGCAACAGGTAAAGAAAACACCGGATTTACATCTGCTGGATATAAAACATCACGAGCGGTTTTATCTGGATTCCAAGCAAATTTAACGATATTTTTCAATCGACCTTTTGTTGTACCGGCAGCTGATATCCATGCGTCACGTTCTCTGTCATTACGTGCATATACACCAGCAATATCACCATTCATTGGAATCCAACGGAATGTATCATTGTATTTGTCATACATGTATTTCCAGTTACAATCCATTGTTGCATAAGAAGAAGATCCTAATAATTGGCGTGCTTTAACACATGAAATTGCTTCTTTTCCACGATTATTCAAAACTGCTTCAAGCGGTGGAGATACAAATGTAATCATATCTTTACGCATTTCAGCAATAGAATAAATTAAATAATTCGCAAGAACTGCACCTGATGCATCGTTTGTTGTAATTGCATTTCCAGAAATTAATAACGGGGCATCGTATACTTCAGAATTAGTATATAATGAATATGCAGAAATATATTCATCTAAACCAACCGTTGCAGAAGCATCTGTACCACCAGTTAATGGTCCAACAAATGCAGATTTTGCGTTTGTATCTGGAGCAATTTCACCAGCGTATAAATATGCTGATTTACGATTAATTGCATCAGTCCAATATAATGATTGACCTTGAGCATCTGCTGCAGATTTATCAGTAATTGATAAGTCAGCAAATGTTTCAAGAATTGAACCTGCTTGTTGGAAATAACCAATAGTATCAATTACAACTAAATGGAATGAATTTGTTTCTGGTGGAGTTGCAAATTCTGAAGAATATTTCCATTGACGTACAATTTCAGATGGCGCTGCAGAGCCAATATAAATTCTATCAACAATAATTTTATCAATTTGTACATCAGCAATATAGTATCTAACATTGTCAATAATCAAATAATCACCTACACGAATAAAATCATCGATTTTTGTTGCAGAATCAGTTAATGTATATGGAATTTCTTTAGAACGAATTGCGCTTGCACCATTTTTGAAATTAAATTTTGGTAAAGTTACACCATCAGCAGTACTTAAATCAAGATGATATTGTTCAACTGATGTACAGATTGAAACTGATAATGCATTACCAGTAATACCTGGATATTTCGCAATAACTGATACATCGTTAAGAAGTTCACGATTATCTGTAAAATCATTTGCATTAATAATAGTACGGGCAGGCGCGGTAACTGGATTTGTTTGACCGAAAATCAATCCAGCATTTTTCATTTGAGAATTTCCAATACGAGTTACCCAAGCACCAGATGTATATGCAAAAAACGAAGCGATTGTGAAAAAATCTGTTGCGTTATAATCGTTCGGATATCCAAATTGTCGAACCAACGATGTTTCATCAGCAATTAATGTTGGTTCATTTACTGGACCCCAATTGAATTTGCCAGCGTATGCACCAAGAGAAGATGTAGCAGATGAAATAACTGCTGATAAATCCACTTCGCGAACTTGTACCGCCGGACTGAGTGAAAATGTACCCATGTGTTTAAAACTCCCAAATTAAATTTTTTTATTTATAGATGTATTTATAAATATTGTAAAATTATAATTAGGAACAAAAATGACTATTGGTTTGGATTATTCACTTTCTAGCCCGAGTTGCTGTATTGGAGATTCAGATGATATTCGGGATTGTTTTGTATTTTGTTATGCACAAACTAAAAAGATGTTACCGTTAGCTGATTTTATTAAAATGAAATATTATCCAGAATGGCAATCTGCGGAAGAAAGACATTATAAATTAGCTAAAGATATTTTTGATTTTATCGAAGAATTTAATACAGGGCCAAAAGAAGTTTTTATAGAAGGATATGCTTTTGGAGCAAATGGTAAGGTATTTAATATTGCGGAAGCAACCTCAGTCATTAAACAAATGCTATATCATGCTGGATATAAAATTCATTTAATTGAACCGAATGTTAATAAAAAACTAGCAACCGGTAAAGGTAACGCAAATAAATTTGGAATGTTAGATGCATTTAATACAAAACATCAAGGATTTGAAATAATTAAATGCTTTGATGGAATTTCAAGTATTACTGATAAAAAAATACCGGCACCAATCACAGATATAATTGATGCCTATTGGTTATGTCAATATGGTAATAAACGAATTTAAGATGTAAAAAGATTTGCAAATTCCTTTTGATTTTCTAATTCGTTATCAACATAATCAGCTGGAAGATTTGTATAAGTATCAAAATACTCAACAACTTTTTCGTATGTACCTTTTACAAACATAAATGCTTTACCATCAACAATATCCACAAGATCTGATTTTGGAAGATTAACATTAAGATCTACACCAATAGTTACGTTCATAAATATAATTCCTTATTTTGTAGATAGTGCATTAAAGAAAACACCAAATGTAACAACAAACATCATAATTAACAAAGCAGAAAGGATATGTAAGCCAGATGTATAAATCATATTGTATTTCCTTTTGTTTATTCGGTATATGTTTATTATAAACAAAAATAAAAAAGAGTACAACTAAAAAATTGTACTCTTTGTATTAGAAATGTAAAAATATATTTTTTAGCCGTTAGTCAAAATTTCATTAACCTGAGCGTCTGTAATATATTCTTTTTCGCCTTTATCATTATCTTTTAATACAATAGGCAACATACGAACATTTTTTGGAATTAGAGTTTGAATCCATTCTGTTGTCCAATCTTGTCCATGTGTATAATATTGATATGTAATGCCTTTTGCATTTAATTGTTGTTTCAAGATTTCGCATTTTGAACAACCGGGTTTTCCATAAACATGTAACATATTTTAGTTTTCCTTATTTTAAAAAATCCAATGTTGGATTTTGCTTTTCTGTTATAATACCAAAACTTTATAATTTTATATAAATCTGTAAAATTTATACGTAAGTTTTTATATAAATTTTAATTGATTTATAAAGAAACTTAATTTAAAAAGATATTAATATTTTTTTATTATAAAATAAAAAAGACAGAATGTAAATCCTGTCTTTTGTAAATTTATGTTATAGATTTTCAAGAAACATGATGTAGTTGCAAATTATATTTTCCTTTAGATGCAATATATTTTTTAACATCTTCTTTAGTATGATAAGGAGAAGTTTCTTTAATCTTTTCAGCTGCTTCAACTTCATGTCGAACCGGTTCACCTGTATGATCTCTAATTATAAATTTATTATCATCTTTAGGGTGAATAGATGCTACTGGTCGACCACCTGAAATTACTAAAGTATGTCCTGTATGTAAATGATTATCAACGTAAGAATTTAATTCTTTTGATGTAGAAATATTATGACTTACTCTGTTAGATTTTGTATTAACAGCAATCACTTTTGAAGATCCAGGACCATGTTTTTTGTTCGGCATATCATGATATAATGCTTTTTCTGAAAAACCAGAAAGAGCTCCAATAGCTTTACGATTTGATTGAGATTCGAATAAAATCGATTCTAGTAATTGTTTAAATTCTTTCATATAATTATCCTTTATAAATTTTATATATTCTATTTATAAAGTTAAAAATTTAATATCCACAATAATAATAATACGTTCTATTTCATTATTTGTAACATAGACATACAGACTGATTTTAATTCCATGGTGACTTAATATTGCTGCGGCGTGAATTGATAGAATAACATCCCTAGGAACATCAACTACCTGTAATTCTGAAAATACACCCCCAAGTTTGAGATCGCTATTAAATACATCAAAAATGTCTTTAATAATACCAGCCCAGCGTTCATATTTATTTTTGTTAATGCTTATAATTAAATCCAATAAAAATAATTACAGTTTTTATAAGTTTTTAAATCTGATGATTGTCTAACGTTCTGTTTATTTGTTCGATATTCCATCATAATCTTCGTTGCAAATCTGATATGCTTCTAATAATAAAGATAATGCTTCATCAATTTTTTTATTAAATTGTTCATTAATATGAGACGTATAATAACTTTGATTTTCTATCTGCATATAAATATTTTCAATTAAAATATTTGTTGAACATAATGCTTCATGACGAATAAAGGGAAAATTTTCATCGTTAAAAAATGGAGCAAATTCCGCAGTATGTTTTTCAAATAAATCTTGTTTTAGTAATTCAACATCAGAAATATTTAAATTGTCATTAGCGAATACAACTGAACCAAGTTCTTCACCTGAATTATTAAGTAATGAAGATTTAATCCAAGTTCCATCAACTTTATTTCCTTTTTCCCAATATATAATTGTATATGGTTTATCGGTAGTTATTTTAATAATACTTTCTGAAATATCAAATTCACGAAAATCTGTATTTTTATCAGTTAAAAATTGCATTTTAATACTCCAAGTAAAACTTTTTAATTTGTATTGATTTTTTACCTAAATCTACAGATTTTAATAAAGTTATTTCATAAAATTCATCAAATGAAAATGTTTTATGTAAAAAGTCATTATGAAAATCTTCTAAAGATAATACATAATGTTTGTTTTTGTATATAGTATCAAAAAACTTTTCAACACTATCAACATTAAAGTCATATCTTAAATCACCAACTTCATCAACGAAATTCTCTAAATATACATAATTCCATATATATGCAATAAGTGCTCTGTATAATTGATTTTTATTTTCATATACAACCAATACCGGAGAATTAGTATTAATAGTTTGTGAAGAAACATTTCTTTTAAAATGATCATTAAATTCGATTAACATATATTTGCTCATAATGATTCTTCCTTAATATAGCATGTATATTCATTTTTGTGATGTGAATCTTTATCAAGAACAACTACATTTATGGCATTGTTATCATTCAAATATTCCTCGATACCTTTAAAATCTTCAAGTGAAATTATGCACAGTCGGTTTTCAAGTTTAATGCACAAATCATATAAGTCATCAGAAAAAGAAAATGTATGAATTCCTGCTTCATATTTAAACACTTCAATGTATTTTTCAATTTCTTTAAAATATGTTGTTATAAAAATTAAATCTTTGTATTTTGAATAAATGAAACTTACAAGTAAATACAACGTATGAACTTTATGTATTGTGTCAGGAATTAGGAATAATGTATCATCATTACAATGATTTGATTTTAACATAAATTCTGAGCATTTTATTTTTAAACATGTTGCATTATCAAAACTCATAATATCTTTATTCCTTTATATAACATGTATATTCATTTTTGTGATGTGATTCTTTATTGATAATAATTGCATTTGAGCAATTATGAACATTTAAAAAATCATCAATACTGGTATTAACAGGGTCACGTATTGTATCTGCATAAAATTTTTCTTCCAAACGAATCACCGATAATACTAAGTCATGTGAATACATATCAGAATCAATATCAGAATCCGTATTGAATAATTTAATATAATTTTCGATTTCTGTCAAATATTTTTTGTTACTAATTGAATCTTTGTATTTTGAATAAATAAAACTTAAAATCAAATAAAAATCATGTGTTCGTAATGAAGAGTCAAATATTGCAAATACTGTATCATCATTACAGTATTCTGACTTTAACATAAAATCGGAACATTTTAATTTTATAGTTATTGCTTCGGTTAGATACATAATATTTTTATTCCTTCATATAGCAAATATATTGATTTTTAGCATGTGATTCTTCATCAATGACAATCACATTTGTCATATTTTCTCTGTTTACAAATTCATCAATGGATTTTATATGTTGAGACAAATATTTTTCATAAATTTTAAATTCAAGAGTAACGCAAAAATTAAGTAAATCTCCTCCTGATTTAAAAGATTTGATACTTTTAGAAATTTCATACATTTCAATATAATTTTCAATTTCTTTAAGCATTTGCTGATTATAAATTAAATCTTTATATTTTGAATAAATGAATTTTAAAACTAAATAAATTTTGCGCGATCTTAATTCTTCATCAACAATTAAGATCGTAGTGTTATTATTAAAATGCTCAGTTTCGGTCATAAATTCTGAGAATTTTAATTTTACAATTGTTGCTTTAATCCATTCCATAACAAATACCTTTAAGATCTTATAGTTTCACAAAGATTACTCATCATTGTTTCAATTTCATATAAAATGTATGCATTGAATTTTGCAGAATTAAAATCAACATTAATTATTCTATTATAATCATAGTTTTTTGTAAATAATTTTTCCAAATCTATTTGTACAAGTTTTGTATCTTTAATAGTAGATGTATTTGTTTCAGGGAATTTAATTTCCATAAAATACTTATTAATAAATTTTTTAGCACTTATTTCAATTTCATGTTGGTCTATTCTATTAATTATAGAATTATCTATTCTATATTCTAACATTAAATCTTCGTAATCACTTATATATGAATCAATTTGCTGATTTGCTGGCTCAGATAAAGAAGTTTTATTTTTTAAAAATTGGCAGAGATAATATGCGTCATAAGCATAACTTTTAAATTCATTTGATACATAGAACATTGTCCAATCTAATTTTAAATTTTTATTATCTTTTGTATCTAATAGTAATTTTTTAAATGCACGCGGATCAACTACATAAAGTGTACTAATCATAATATTATTTCTCTGCTAATTTTTAAGATGTTTTAAATTATTTTTAATATCCGTTTTGGTAACGATTAAAATTTTCTTTATTTTTTAGGTAGTAATATTCAAACAATTCTTTTTCCGTTAAACCTAAAGCTAAAACCATATTTAGGAAAAAATGGGTTAAGTCGCATTTGAATAATTAATTATACCATGTTTTATACCAAGTTTCAAATTTTTTATCTTCATACGGATTCCATTTTTTATTTTGTATTTTATCTTCCAATAACCATATAAAATGTCTGTGTGGAATATTATCAATATTTTTTAATTCAGGATGTTCTTTAAATAAAGTAGTAAATCTAAATCCTTTTTTAAATCCTAATTTTAATTTTTCCTGAGTCCAGTCATATAAAAAATATGCATATTCACAACATTCTGGATAATCAAATTTTGATAAATTCATTGTTGGAATTTCTTTATCTTTACACCAAATTTTTAAATCTTCATTTTCATACGGATTAAATCCGGCATTTATTTTGTCTGTCATCGCTCTACATAATGTAAATTCAGATTCTTTAAAACCTAGCATCTGGCAAATTCGTTTATGACCAGATTTTTTATTAAATGGATTGCATTCTTTATCTTTTTTCATTAAATCATAAATCAAATAAAAATATCTATAATCATCATGATTTGGATGAGATATTTGATTTCTCCAAGGCATTGTACCTGTCGCTGGGTGATCTTTTCCCCTTTTACCATACATCGGATTGCC
>JACCEA010579913.1_pt1 | contig 10114 bp, 5 predicted proteins | sample 7449851 | NCBI WGS metagenome assembly JACCEA01 (sample SAMN15323453, study PRJNA562643) | freshwater metagenome | isolation source: river surface water | place: USA:Blue River Watershed | collected 2017-08-18 | reverse complement strand
TTGGCAAAGCCAAAGCGATGGACTTGGCACTGACCGGTCGCATGATGGATGCCAACGAAGCCGAAAAAGCAGGTTTGGTCAGCCGCATCGTGCCACTGGACAAATTGATGGAAGAAGCCTTGGGCGCAGCGCTGATGATTTGCGACTACTCACAACTCGCCACCATGGCGGCCAAAGAGTCGGTCAACCGCGCGTTCGAGAGTGGTTTGGCCGATGGCGTGATGTTCGAGCGCCGTTTGTTCCATGCCTTGTTTGCCACCGAAGACCAAAAAGAAGGCATGGACGCGTTTGTCAAGAAACGCAAAGCAGCGTTCAAGCACCAGTAACGCATCCACCGATGCGATTTTCAAAACTCTAACAAGTCGATTCAATGAAAATTTGTTTGGTGGTCAATGACAAGTTGCCAGTGAAAAACTATGGCGGCACCCAACGGATCGTCCAGTGGTTGGCCAAAGAATTTGTTCTCAAAGGACATCAAGTCACGCTGATCGCCAAACCAGGAAGTCATCTTCCGGGTGTGACAACCATCGGCGCCAATACCGCACAAGAGGCCCATGCAGCCATACCTGCTGATGTAGACATCGTCCATTTCCACGCTTGGGAGCCGCAACAAGCATTTGAAAAACCTTGGATTTACACACTGCATGGCAATTCTTCCAACCTGAGTGAGTTGCCTACCAACACCGTGTGCATCAGTGCTGACCACGCAAAACGCCATCAATGCAAGACCTATGTGTATAACGGGGTTGACCCCGGCGAATTTATTTTTCAGGAGAACAAACAAAATCATCTTTTGTTTTTCTCAAAAGTCAGACGACGCGTGAAAGGCGCTAAGCGGGCCCTTCAACTTGCCAAAGCATACGATCAGCCACTTGTGGTCGCAGGAGGCTACCGATTGGATTTGCTGAAAGTTGGCGGTTTCATGGAGAGTCTGCGCAAAGACGTGACGTTTTTGGGCGAAATTTCTGGCGAAAAAAAGGCGCTTTGTTTTGCACAAGCCAAAGCGCTGTTGTTCCCTATCGATTGGAATGAGCCATTTGGCCTGGTGATGATCGAATCTCTTTTATCTGGAACGCCTGTCATCGCCACAGCCAGAGGCTCAACACCCGAACTTGTGAATTCGGATGTCGGAGCTTTCTTCGAGCGAGATGAAGAATTTGGTGACGCTCTGGCGCATGCGCTTACCTGTCGACCAAGCGTTTGCCGCGATTGGGCGGTTACGCATTTCTCATCCAGTGTGTGTGCTCAAAACTACCTCAAAGTTTACGAACGCGTACTGAATGGCGAAAACATTTTCTAAACGCACACCAAGACTTGTTGAGTGACGACATCAAACCGTTGACACCGCAGACTTGAGGTCCGCACCGTACCAAGTGCTCAAATCACTGTTGGTCATCACCGGCGAACTGCCTGTCGTCAAGCTCATGAGCTTGTTCATCAAGCTTGGGCTGCTGACTGTTCTCACTTGATAGCTTTCAATGAATTGCGCGCGTGTGAATGACCGCAACTGATCGGTGGTCATGCTTGCCAACTGCGAAGTTGTCAATGCTTGCAATTGCTGCGTCCCCATCATCTGAATCTGACTGCTGGTCAGATTGGCAAGGGCGCTGGATGTCAATCCGCTGACAAAACCGGTACTCAGCTGACCCATGGTGCTTGGCAACAAACTGGCGGCATTGGTCGTCAAAGTTGCCGATAGCCAACTGCCCACGTTTGACACTTGCTCGTTGTTCATCGCGTTGACTTGGTTCACGCTCAATGCAGGTTGTGACATGGCTGACATTGCGCCAATTTGTTGTGTGGTCAAGGCCTTGATTTGGTTTGTCGTCAAGGCTTGAGACATGGTTGTTGTCAAGGCCGTGATGACAGTGGTAGGCAAACTCGGCAAAGCGGCCGGACTGATGCTTGCCAACGACTGGGTGCTCATCGCCAACACCTGCGCAGAGTTCAAAACGCTGACTTGGTCTGGCTTCAAGGCCGCCACCGCTGCGGTTGACAAAGCACCCACTTGCAAGGCAAACAGCTGACCGATTTGTGCCGAGCTCAGGGCTTTGATTTGTGTGGTGCTCAAGGCATTGATTTGCGCACTGCCCAAGCCCTGCAAGGCCACCGAACTCATGGCCATCAGACCTGTGGGTGGCAATGCCGATATGCGATCGGTACCCAATGCAGCCAACTGCAGATACGTCAAATTGGCCACTTGGTCATCGCTGAGCGCGTTGACTGCTGCAGTTGTCAAGGCTCGGATCTGTGCAGGTGTGATCTGTTGCAATTGATTTGTCGTCAACACCCGCAGCTGAGCGGTTGTCAGCGCGCCCACTTGCGCGCTGGAGAGTTTGCGCAGTTGTTGTGGATCTACCAAGGGCAACGCTTGTGTACTCAAAGAAGCAATGTCAATGGTCTCCATCGAAGACAGTTGATACTCACGCAGTGCATTGAGTTGGTTGGCGTTGAGCATTCGCACCTGAGAGGTCTCCAAGGCTCTGATGCGCTCGTCATCCAATCCATTCAATGCAGCTGAGCTCAGGCCCGCCATGCCATCCGTACCAATGGCACGAATTTGCGCGGTGGTCATGAACTGCAATTGTGTTGCGCTCAATTGCCCCACTTGTTGAGAGCTCAACACAGCAATGTCAGCCGTGTCCAAGCCAGCAATTTGCACTTGTTGCATGGCTTGCAACTGCGTGCTCGTCAGCGCACGTGCTTGCGCCGTGGTGAGGGCTGTCACTTGTGCGGAGGTCAGGTGGTTCACCAGATTGACATTCAGTTCAGACACCGCTTGGGTGCCCAGCTGAGAAATGTCCTGCGAATCAATGCCTTGCAAAGCCGCTGAAGTGAGGTGGTTGAGTTGTGCCCCACTGAAACTTTGCATTTGCACAGACGTCAAAGCACGCGCTGTATCTGCATTGAAAGCTGAGATGTGTGCAGTGCTGAGACCTCTCAAGGCATCGGTTCCTAAAGAGGCTATTTGCAGTGAACTCAATGCTGTGATGTCATCCATCGCATTGAGTTGCTGGCTCGACCACATGGCAATGTCAGCGCTTTCCAAGCCTGACAATTGGTTGGCAGAGAAGACGGCAATTTGATCGGTCCCCAAAGCTGCCACTTGTGTGCTGGTCAATGCCGCGATCAATCGGGTGGGCAAGCTGGCCACCTGTGACACCTGCAAAGCGCTGATGCGCTCAGGTGCAATGGCTTGTATTTGCGCAGAGCTCAAGGAAGACAGCTGATCGCTGGTCATGGCCGCCAATTGGTCGGTGCCGAGTACAGCCATGTTACCGGTGGTCAAACTGATGATTTGTGCTGGTGTCAAATGGGCCACTTGCGAAGCAGACAAACGCGTTGCATCGGTGAGCAACAGTGCATTCAAACTCGCTGTTGACAAGGTGGCCATTTGTGATGAGCCCAAGCCTGCCAATTGATCAGCCGACAAGGACAACATCTGTGCGCTGGAGAGCACCGACACATTGGCTGGGTTGAGTGCCGCCAATTGCGTCGAACTCATGGCCGCCAATTGCGATGATGTCAACGCACTCACCTGCGCGGTTGACAAGGCCGCAACCTGGGCCGTTGACAAGGATGCGAAGCGATCGTTGGCCAAAGTTCTCAAGGTCGCTGAGTTGATGTTGTTGAGCTGGTCCACCGTCATGGCACTCAATTGATCAGCCCTGAGCAATCCAATCTGCGCTGAACTCAAGGCTCTGACATTCAAACCGGGCAATTGCTCCTCGGTCAAAGCATCTAACTGAGCACTGGTCAAGGCCGCCTGCTGAGACGTGGTCAGGGCCGCCAGCTGGTCTGAGGCCAACAGTGACAGGGCATTGGGTGCCACAGCCGCGATGTTTCGCGAGCCCAAAGCACGCATTTGGTTGACGTTCAAAGCCATCAATTGCTCAGGCAACAAGGCTTGCGCCAAGGTGGTGCTCAAGGCGGCAAAATCTTCTGTACCCATTGCACTGATTTGTTCGGTGCTCAGCTGAGAGAACTGTTGGGTGGTCAAACCACGTACCTGCGCTGTACTCAACGCGGCAATTTGTGCTGTGCCAATTTGAACCATGGCATCGGTAGACAACGCCGCCAATGCGTCCACCGACAGAGCACGTATTTGGGCCGTGTTCAAACTTTGTACTTGGCTCGCACCCAAAGCCTGCGCTTGCAAGGCGGTCAATGCGGCCACCGCATTGGGCCTGAGCGCAGCCATTTGTTCATCGGTCAGCGCACCGATTTGTTGCGTGGTCAAGGCAATGATTTGTTGCGAACGCAACGCCGCAATTTGCTGCGTCGACATTTGCTTGATTTGGTTGCCATCGAGCCCTGACAACACCGAGGCATTGATGCCGGCCACATCGCTGGCGTCAATCGCTTGCAGTTGGTACTCGCGCAAGCCGTTCAATTGGGTGGAGCTCAGTGCCCTCACCTGCGTGGCTGTCAGTGCTTTCAGGTGGTTTGCATCAAACTTGGACAATTGATCGGTGGTCAAGCTAGACAAAACGGCCGTGGTCAAGCCCGCCATTTGCTGAGACGTCAACTCAACCGCCGCATTGGTGGCGGTGGAAGAAATCAGCAAACCAACACGTGTACTGTCCAAACCAGCAATTTGTTTGCTCGTCATAGCAGCCGCTTGCGAAGCACTCAGCGCATCGAAAGCACCCCCTGCGCCAGTGCTCAACGCATTGAGCTGTGCAGGCGTGAGCATGCGAATTTGTGCGGTCTCCAAGCTCGCCGTTTGGCTGGCCGTCAAAGCTGCCATTTGGGTAGGCGTCAACCAAGACACATTGCTGGGGTTGAGATCACCTAACACGGTGGCATTGACAAACGGCATTTGAACCGCGGTGAATGCACGAATTTGTGGCGATTTCAATGCATTGATCTGCGCACTGCTGAGCGCGGCAACTTGACTGGTACCAAGTTGTGCAATTTGTGCAGGCCGCAAAGAACCCACTTGTGTGCTCGTCAACGCAGCCATGTCCACCATGCGCAACACGTCAGATGACAACATGCCCAATTGATTTGCTGTCAGCCCTCGCAAAGAATTGCTAGGCAAGGCTTGCAATTGATCGGTGGTCAAATTCATGATGACACGGTTGGGCAAGGCCGCGACATCCGCAGATGTCAGCGCGGCCATGCTCAATGTGCTGAGGACAGTCAGCCCATTGCCCAGCGTCTGGTAGTTGTTGCTTGTCACACCCAATGTCATCTTGATACTCCTTCACCGTTACAACGGCTGATCCGCGCAACGGCGCACGGTGTCGAACTTTTCGACACCTATGCCCACCTACCGCAAATAATGTGCCAACAAATCAATCGGGCTGGCACTCAAGCAAGCTCAGGAGCCGTCGATTCCACTAACATGCTGTTTTGCCCTTGGTCTTCTCTGCCATCCATGACGTTTGTCTCTCGCGCTTTTTCTACAAGATGTCGAAAAACAGCCCGCGCCCTTCTTGCTTGCTCGGTCGTGGGCGTTTTGTCGGGCTGGGGGGGCGGGGGTGGGGGCGGCGGCACAAGCATCCAAAGCGGTCAATTTCTTGACAGTGCTGTGTCTGGCCTGTACTACGAAACCGAGTCACGCTGGGGTCTGACGGATGCCAATGGGCGTTTTTACTATTGGCCCGGTGAAACGGTGACCTTTCGTTTACAGGGCTTGTACATTGGTCAAGCCCTCGGAGCCGCGGTGCTGACGCCCCCCATGATCACACCGAGTGGCAAGCATGCTGACTACAGCCTCAATCTTTTGCGCTTGCTGCAAAGCCTTGATTCAGACCAAACGCCCAGCAACGGCATCTCTTTGGGCAGTTGGCAAATCACCCAAAACATCAACTTGGATCAATCGACCGACAGCTTCACCACCGCCCAAGGTGTGGTGGATTTGATGAGTGCCGCCTCTGCCACATTGGTTTCTGCCGGCAGTGCCTCTGACCACTTTGGGGATACGCTCAAAACCTTGGCCAGCAACAGCAACTACACCCTCAACTTAAGCACTCGAACGGTCAGCCGCGCCACGATGCGGGTGAACACTTGCCCCAACCAAGAATCTGTTTGGAGCTTGGTCTTCAATGCGCAAAACGTCAGCGTCAGCGGAAACGTGATCGCAGCTAACTGTTCAACCTCACAGTGGTTAATCACACCAATGCCCTACGTGGACAGCAACAACGGCACATCCATGAAAACCAATGCCTTGTTTGTACCCTGCGGCCCAGTGTGCACCTTGGCAGAATTGAATCAGACCTACACCGCGACGGGTGACGACATGAGGCCGTTTTCTGCCAAAGTCGCCCATATGGCAAACACACGAGAAATTTTGATCACCAAAAGCTTCACAGACGGTCAGTCCCCCAGCACCGCCTACTTCCGCCTCATCCTTTCCGCCCCCTAAATGGTTGCCCAGGGCGCAACACCCCCTCACGAAGTCCGATAATTGCCTTTTCAAAAAGTGCAAGGAATCGGGATGGATCCAATCCACGCGCCCAACAGCCAAGATTGCTGGCAAGCCATGGCGCACGGCAGATCACTAGAGACACAAGGACAGCGTGAGGAGGCCATCGCTTGGTACCGACATTGGTTGCTTCAACAGCCCAATGCCCAAGGCGCCCACATGTGCTGGTACGAATACGCGCGTTTGCTCTTTGCACACAATCACTTTGAAACTGCCGAGAATGCATTCCGCTGCGCTTTGGAACTCCAGCCGCATTTCATGGAAGCCTCGGTTGGGCTGGGCAAAGCACTGGAGGCCCAAGGCCGCATGGCTGATGCCATACAAACATGGGAATCTGCCATTCCCGCCAAACCTCTGCAAATAGAGTTGCTCAACAACATTGCCCGTGTGTGCGAAACCATGCACAACGCCGAGCGCGCTGAAACGGCACTGATAGACAGCTTGCGACTTGACAACACACAAGCTGCCGTCATCACCACCTTGCTGCAACAACGCCAAAAGCTCTGCCGCTGGCCTGTGATCAGCGAGGATTTAGGCGTTGCGCTGGATGTGCAACGAGCGCATGTTGGCCCCTTGATGTCGCTGGCCTTGTTTGACGATCCGGTGGCCAACCGCGCTGCGGTGCAACGATTTCTTGAAAACAAGCCGTTTTCGTCGATGGCCAATCCACTGGTGAGCGCCGGAAAGCTCTATCCGAACCACACCAAGATACGTGTGGGTTTTTTGTCAGCAGACTTTCGACTGCATGCCACCAGTGTTTTTTTCACGCCGCTGATTGAGCAATTGGATCGAAACCTGTTCGAAGTGGTGTTGCTTGACATCACCACAGGCGCCGATCCCTTTCCATTTGCAAGACAGCATTTGCTTGGCGCGGCCGATGGTGTGCTTGCACTGCAGAACTTGGACGATACACAGGCGGCAGCCGCCATCCAAGCGTATGAAATGGATGTGCTCATTGACATGGCCGGTTTGACAGCAGGCGCTCGCCCAGGCATCGTGGCGCAAAGACCTGCACCTGTGCAAATGTCTTACATCGGGTTTTTGGGCAGTTGTGGCATACCGAACGTGGACTATGTGCTCACCACAAACGACATGTTCCCCCATGAACACGCTCATGCTTTCAGCGAAAAACCGCTCGAGATAGAGGGCTTGTACCTGAGCTTCACCTGTGACGCTCCAGTGAACACAGGCACCCAACGCGCTGACTGCGATTTGCCCGAAGATGCTTTTGTTTACTGCGCTCTGCTCAACAGCTACAAAATCACGCCAGAGATGTTCGCGGCATGGATGGACATTTTGCGCAATGTCCCCAACAGCCTGTTGTGGTTGGTAGAAGAAAACCCCACCATGCGTGCCAACCTCGAACAGCAAGCGCATTTGCATGGCATCGATGCACAACGCTTGAGGTTCAGCCAACGGGTACACCCTGCCGAGTACCGCACACGGTTGGCGCTGGCCGATGTTTTTCTGGACAGCTCGCCCTACGGCAATGGCGCCACCACGCGCGATGTGCTGTCCGCCCATTTGCCCATCATCACCAAGCCAGGCCACACCATGATGTCGCGCCTGACAGCGCACATGATCGCTGCGGTTGGCTTGCAAGAGCTGGTGGTCGAAGACATGGAAGCCTATGTCCGTAAAGCCATTGCTTTGGGACATGACCGAGCTCAGGTGGCCGCCTACAAGCAACGCCTTGTCGACAGTCGCGACACCAGCCCGCTCTACAACACATCGCTGTTTGCCAAGCGCTTTGGTGCGGCCATTCTTCAAGGTGTGTCTCAGATGCAAGCACAAGCCACGCGTGGTGCGAACAGCAGCACACCAGTTGTGATTCATCAGATTTACTACAACGATGAAACCCGACAAAAAGTCATGCCGGGTTTTACGCCACTCGACAACTCGGCGAACTTGCGGCCAGATTGGTTTGAGTTTTGGGTGATCTTGAATTACTTGCGCACACACACGCTGCAAGACAACACATGGTATGGTTTTTTCTCGCCACGATTCACCGACAAAACAGGCCTGAGCCCGCAAGCGGTGATGCACACCATCGAGCAAGCGCCGAGCAACACCGATGTGGTGTTGTTTTCACCGGGATGGGATCAAATCTGCTACTTCCTCAACCCTTGGGAACAAGGCGAAGCTTGGCACCCAGGCATCACATCGCTGACACAACTGTTTTTAGACCAACACACAGGTTACAAAAACATCCACCAGCTTGTGACCGACAGCAACAGCACCGTGTTCAGCAACTACTTTGTTGCCAAGAAAAAGTTTTGGGCCGATTGGCAAAACTTGGCCGAAGCGTTTTTCGCGTATGTTGAACAACAAAACCCACAAAGCGCTGTGGCGGGCGAAACCTCCTATGGCGTTGCAAGCAACCGCTACCCCATGAAAACATTCATCCAAGAGCGTTTTGCCGCCTTGTTGTTGGCCACAGGACCTTACCGTGTCGTCAACATCGACCCAAGCCAGCACGCACCCATCTTTGCTCGGCTGTTTGACAACTCACCCGACACGAGACGCGCCTTGCAAACATGCGACTGGCTCAAACGCCAGTATCGACAAACCCAAGACAGCAGCTATTTAGAGATGTACTACAAAGTCAGGCAAACCATTCGCTACCGCGCGCCCATGCACTGACCTAGACTTGACGCCTGCTACCACACCTGAGACACCATGAAACAAACGCCAGCCACCGACCTCTTCAACGCACAAGTTTTTGAGTGCATCCCTGTCAGCGCTACCAAAATCTTGGAAATTGGCACGGGCAGTGGCAGTCTGGCGGCAGCCGTGAAGCAACGCAATGCAGCGGTCGAGTATGTGGGGGTTGAAATCAGCCCAGAGTATGTCGAACTCTCGCGCAAACGTTGCGATCGGGTTTACTTGGACAATTTTGAAAAACCAGATTACAAACTGGTTCAGGAAATCGCTGACAAAGACTGCATTGTTTTTTCAGATGTGCTTGAACACTTTGTGGATCCGTGGCGCGTGCTCGAAATGCTCAAATCGACCATGAAGCCCAAGGCGCGCATCATTGCGTCTATTCCGAATGTTCAACACTGGAGCATCCAAGTGCGCCTGAACCGTGGTGATTGGCGCTACGCTGAAAGTGGCCTGTTGGATAAAACCCATGTGCGATTTTTCACACGCGAAACCATCTTAGAACTCTTTGAAACCACAGGTTTTCGTGTCATCCACCTTGAGCCCCGCATCTTCAACTTTCCCAACCAAGAGCTGGCACTGGATGTGATCGCAAAGTTCACCCATTTGCTAGGTGGCAACGAACAAACCGCTCGCTCAGATGCGGCGGCATTTCAATTCACTGTGGTTGCAGAGCTTGTTTAAGTTGCGCCATGTATTAGGATAAAAAATTGACTCGCTGAATGCTATGAGTATGTCTTCAGCTAGACCCGATCGGGTTGAGGTGCTCACCAGCACTCAGCTGCGAAGACGCTGGACGCCAGAACAAAAACTGGCCATCGTCAAACAAACCAATGAATCAGGCAGCTCTGTTTCATTGGTCGCCCGAGAACACGGCTTGACGACCGCCTAACTGTTTCAATGCCGCAAAAGGTGCCTGAAGGAAACATGACAATTGAGACAAGATAGTTCTCAAACGAAATAAATGGGATTGCCAACAGCACAAGCAAAGGTATGCCGAATTTCGACAGAACATCT
>JACCEA010407488.1_pt1 | contig 10114 bp, 5 predicted proteins | sample 7449851 | NCBI WGS metagenome assembly JACCEA01 (sample SAMN15323453, study PRJNA562643) | freshwater metagenome | isolation source: river surface water | place: USA:Blue River Watershed | collected 2017-08-18 | reverse complement strand
GTTCCCCGTACACTGCCGCGCAACTCTCGCAGGTTCGGTGGGCTCAGTCAAGCGACGCGTTGTATCTTGTGCACCCGAGTGTACCGCCGCAACGTCTCACACGTGCGTCAGATACCTCGTGGACCTTGACACAGATCGTATTCATCGACGGTCCGTACTATGACGCGAATGTGGTTACGCCAGGTGAGCCGATCTCCGCGATTACGCTTACACCCTCGGCCTTCGCTGCCGGTGCCGCGATCACAGTGACCGCCAGTGCCGCCTTGTTCGTCGCGTCCGACGTGGGCCGGTTGATCCGCATGCAGACAGGTACGGCGTGGGGATACGTTCGTGTGACAGGGTTCACGTCGTCAACCGTCGTCAACGCAACCGTGGTTAACTCGCTGACCTCGACGGCGGCAAAACTCACGTGGCGTCTTGGCGCGTTCGGGACCGGCCCTGGTTATCCGTCAGTCATCAGCTTTTTCCAACAGCGCCTTGTGTACGCGACGACAGCAGCGGAAGCCCAGAAGATGTGGTTCAGTACCACCGGCTCATTCACGGACTTTTCCCCCTCACTCAGCACCGGTACCGTGAGCGCGTCTGATGCGGTAACATACCAACTCGGTTCAGGCCGCGTCAATAAGATCCGCTGGCTTGTCACCGGGCAACAGCTGCTCATCGGAACAGCCGGTGAAGAGTTCAGTTTGACCGGTGCGAATGCCGAAGCGATCAGTGCGACGAACCCGCCGCTTGTTCGCTTGAACTCGGCGGAAGGGTGCTCTGACGTGCCCGCCTTTCGCGTCGGCAATCAGACAGTGTTTGTCCAGCGTTCAGGCCGGGAGATTCGCTCGGTTCAATACGACTTCGCCTCTGATAACTTTCTGACAACGGAATCCTCCCTACCGGCTGAGCATTATTTCCGGGTCGCGACCGTCGTATGGGGTGCGTATCAGCCTCGACCATACCGCGTCGCATACTTTGTAATGTCCGACGGCACCTGCAATGTATTCACCTTCTACCCGATCGAGAAAGTGCAAGCGTGGTCCCGGTTCACCACGAACGGATCGTATAAACATGTGGGAGTCATGGCGAACGCGAATGGTACCTCGGACCAGGCCTGGTTTGTTGTCGAACGTGTGGTCAACTCCGTGACGTACCGGTACATCGAACGTGAAGAAGTCGCCACCAATACCGACTCGAACCTTGTATACACAGGACCTCCTGACACAACGGCCTTAAGTGGCTTCGAGCACTTGGAAGGCGGAACCGTGGCGGTCATCGGTGATAACGCTGTGTATGACCGACAGACAGTCGCCGCAGGTAATGTCAGTGTTGCGTACGGCAATACGTTAGGGCCCGCTGCCACCGTCGTTGAGTGTGGGCTCATGATCCCGACCCCTACATTAGTACCGGTACAACCAGTTCCAGACGATCAATTTGGTTCAACACGAGGGCGTCGGAAACAATGGGCTAAGTTGTGGGTAAGCCTGATCGACACGATGGGTTTGACGATCGAGAAGACCGAGATACCGTATCGCACCCCAGGTGACGCTATGGATACCGCCGTACCGTATTTCACAGGCGAAAAGCTTATCACGATCCTGGGAAATGACCGGGTTAAGACGTTTACTATTCGACAGACCTTACCGTTGTCCGCGCATGTCCGCGCGTACTTCGGGCAAATGAATGTGGAGGATTAACATATGGCACTCCCGACGTTAGCCTTTCAATTGGCGTCCCTTGGTACCTCTTTGGTAGGGTCCTCGCTCAACTTCCTCGACAGCCTATCACAGTCTCAGGTGCTCCGACAGAACGCAGGGCAAGTTCGCCGCTCAGCAGACATGATGGAATTCTCCGCCCGTGAGCAAGGGCGTCAGATCTCGATAGCGGGTACCAAGGCGATCGGTCGGGCAAAAGCTGGCTACGGCGCGTCCGGCCTTGCACAGACTGGTTCTGTCCTTGACCATGTGCGAGAACAGGAACTACAGTATGAGTACGAAGCCGCGAAAACGGTATATAATGGCACTGTGTCAGCCACAAATGCCCGGTACCAAGCAGACATGATGCAGTACCAAGCCAGGATGAACACCATCAGTGCGGCGACGAAATTACCGTTATCCGTGTTGTCTGGTGGGTTCAACGTCATTGCGACAGGTGCTCGTGCCCGTAGTAGCGCCTTGATCGACATCTTCTAGCGTACGACTTAGAGGAGCAAGACATGCCGCAACTTGATACCTTCATCAGTCAGCGTCCGTTAGCCGATCAGGGGATACAGCCTGTAAACCCGGCTGTGGGTTCGCTTGGCCTCGGCCCTGCCTTTGACCACTTATCCCAGTCGGCTCAAGCGGCCTACGTCGCCGTGCAACGAGACAACTTACGCCAACAGAAGTTCCAAGAAGAACTCGGTGCGAAGGAACTTGTCATCAAAGCGCAACAACACGCGCAACAGCTTCAGCAGTCCCTTGACCAGGAGATGACGGCTCCGACGCCTGATGACCAAGGACGGCCTCGACCGTCCATCACACCGAACGAAGCGGTCAACAAATACACCGAGGGGATTAACCAGGCGTACACGGATTTCTCAAAAGAAGCGAAGAAGCTCGGACCACATGCCGACGCGTACTTTGCGACAGCGTTCCGCTCGACAGTTGCAGGGGAAGGTTATCACCAGTACGTACGCGGGAAGTTGAAAGCTCAACAGGACTTCCAAGTGTTCACCCGTGAGAAGCAAGTGGAGGACTTCAAGACGAATGCGCTCAGTGCGCCGACCTTGAATGACGCCGAAACGCATTTGAAAGCCGTGTTCTCGTCGTTCAGTATGAACGTGTTGGACGGAGTGACCCCAGGCGCGGCTACCACCGCCATGAATAAGGTACGCGACGACGTGTACATCGGTCGGGCAAAGGCCTCAGTGATGCGAGACCCGCATGGTTTATTTGACTACGTACGCGGGAAGTCTTCGACGCTTCCGGGTGAACTGAGTGACAAGCGGTACCAACAGTACCTCACGCGGCCTGACGTGCAGAACGCCTTGCTGGAAACCGCGAAGAGTGTCATGGCGGAAGAACGGACACAAGACAGCGAACGCGTGCAACAAGACGACCGAGACCATAAGCAGTTGTCCGAGGGTTCCTATAATAAGTTCCTCGGTGACATGACGAACCCGGACCCGAAGAAACGATGGTCGCCGACGAAGGGGCTCACATTCATCACGGACCCTGAGAACCAACGTGTGTTCGGGTCACACTACAGAGCCGCCGTAGACTTCGCGCGGATCATGGCGAAAGAAGACAACGACGTGAAGACCGATCGGCCTACGTACAACGCGCTCCTTAGCCGCGTGTTAGTGGGAGACCTGACGGACCCCACGGATATCGTTAATAGTTCGTCCAAGTTGTCAATCTCTGATATGTCTCATTTGATTCAGGAGACACGGACGGCAGCCAGCCAAGAAGACCGTGTACAACAGCAAGACCTTCAACGGGGCCTTCAGTACATGGACGGGCGCTTGGCAACCTTTACGCAGTTCGGTGCGGCTGAGAACAGGCAAGCCGTTGCCGCGATCAAAGGTCAGGCCCTTGACTGGTACATGGAACAACGGAAGCGGGGTACCTTACCGAAACAAGACATTTTCAAGAAGCTCACGGAGATGACCGAGCAAGCCTACGCGCGGGTGGTTCCTGCGACGAAGCATGCGATTCAGCTCGAGATGAACACACAACCGTATAAGAATGCTCAGGATCTCTGGAAAGCAGCCGGTGAAGGAAAGGTATCTATCCAAGAAGCAAACAAGCGTCTCAAGGCCCTGGCGACGCTTGAAGATCGCGCAAATGCGGCTGGATTTACACTTGATAAACAGGGTAAACTACAGTCTAAGGATGCACCAGTAAGCAAGACCCCGTTGTCTGATGTCCCTCCTTCCGCGAATGGGCAACGACAACCGTTCTCGTTCGGTCCTACGCTTGATTTATCGGGTGATAACTTAGAGGAGTAGCCTACCACTATGGACGACCTCAGTATCTATGCCAAGGAAAGTATTGACCAAGCTCAAGTAGCATCCGCGCGAGAGAAGTTCGGCTTGCCTCCTATCGAGGAGAAGCCGGTAGGCCCTGAGCGTGGCGTGGTGGGTACCGCGTTTAAGAACCTTCTCGACCGCACGGTAGGCTCTGTTGACCCCGCGCCTCCCATTGCGTCCGGTATTCGTGCGGTGGCTGAGACAGGTGCCGCTGCAACCGAAGTAGGCGCGAAAGGGCTTCTCAAAGGGATGCAAGCGGCAGGGCTAGGGGTACCTGACAAGGAAGGTCTTGACTTCACCCGCCAGTATACTAGTCTTGTGACAGGCTTACCGGAAGAAGAACTTGCGTCATCAAACACAGGCCTTGGTGCGATCGCAACGGCCTTTGCTATGGTGCCGGTGCTCGGTGCCGCCATGAAGCTCCCTATCAAAGCGATTCAGAAAGTCGCCGGTAAAGGGCCCCTTGAACACCCCTTTAGTAAAGCGCCTGAGACCGTCGCGCAAGATATCCAGTCAGCGGTACACAGTGCCCCGAAGACCGGGCAAGATGCAGAGGCGGTGCTGGCCGCGTCCGCTGCCGAAGTGAAGAAAGGCGGTGTGACTCCCGATGACGCTGCTGTACTGACCGGCCAAAAAGACGCGCCCCCTGTCGCAAAAGCGGCGGTCGCGACTGCAATGACCAGCAACGTCAAGCACTTCCAAGGTCTTGCACAAGAAGCCAAGGCCACTAAGAGCCCCGCACTGACACAGGAAGCCCTGAAGCAGTACACCGCTATCCTCGATACCCCCCACTTGATGAGTGGTGCGCGGCAGTCCGCGATGGCTCAGTTGTCTACCGAGAAAGTGACGTTGAACGGCGTGAAGGCGGGTATGAAGGCGTTACAGCGACTCCAAGCGTTACCCCCTGACGCCCCGATCGAGGCCCGCATCAACGCGTGGTCGAAGTCATTCGCCGATAGTAAAACATTCCTGAAGGAGCGGTTATCACCAAGCTTACAGGCCCTTGCCAAGGACATCAACGCGGCTCCCCCAGATCAAATGAATGCCGTGTTAGAGAAGGCGTTGACCGGTTCGACCGAGGCGGGTACCTTCGCCAAATTCAACGAGGCGATACCCGATCGACCTGACCGCGCGTTAGATCTGTTCCGTGCCGACCCGACGTTACAGGAAGCCGGTACGACGATGGTACCGCTGTCACGAACGAAGCCAGGGCACGCGCTTGACACCGCGAAAGGCCAGGAGTCGGCAGCCAAGCATGAAGCGGCGTTCAAGGCTGGTGAAGGTGCAGACAACATTGTTGTCCAAGCGAATCCTGATGGCTCCTTCACGGTACTCTCGGGCAACGGTCGCCTTGAGGGTGCCATGCGAGCCGGAAAGTCTACATTACCGGCTCACGTGTTCACCCCCGCTACCCATGCCTTGAGTGACGCAGAGAAAGCTGGCTTGAAGGCCTTGGTAGCTGAGGGCAAGACGGCCAAGCAAGCGGTGCAAGTTGCCCAGATGAACGCGATCAGTGACACGTTGAAGGCCCTCAAGACCCCGCAAGACCTCCTGAAGAACCCTGACACCGCGTTACCTGTGCTCACCGCACACGAACCGATGGACCTCGCGGGTAAGCTGACTAACGACGCTGCAATGGTACCGGATCTCGCGTCCTCCATTCGTGACGTACAAGAGGCTGTGGCAGCAAAGGATGCCGCCGCGACGCAGACCCATCTCAGCAAACTCCTCGGTCAACTCGACACCGCCGCGTCTGGCCCAAGTGAACCCTTCGCTCAGTCCTTCGAGCGATTGAAGGCCTTGGTGCAGCCTGGGAACATTGGACGGCCTGTCACCCCTGAAATGGTTCTCGATACCTTGACGCTTGTACCGGACGCGACACCCGGCCAAGTGGCGAACATCCTAGCGCAGACCGCGAAGCATGTGGACATTCCGGCACCCCCACAGCGAACGAGTATGTCCGGTGTGCAACAACACGCGTTTCCGCAAGAGTTCCCGACACCTGACGCCGTACCTCCGCAACGTACAGGCGTATCTGGCGTCCAACAGCAAGCGTTCCCTCAGGAGTTCAAGCCAGTTGACACGAAGGCCAAGCCGAAGCGGACTTCGGTACAAGGGACTCAGCAAGACGCGTTTCCACAGGCCCCGAAGGGTGCCACGATGGGTGAAGCGTTCCAATGGTACACCATTAACCAAATGATTAACTACGGGTCGTCGTTAGTCAACGTGGGTTCCACCCTCACGATGGCCCCATTAGAGTACGCGGCTCGGCTCGGCGCTGGCCGCTACACCGCGCTCAAGCAGTTAGCTGGTAAAACCCCCGCACCGGGCTCCATCGCCCCAGGTGAGGCAAATGCGGCGGTCTACGGTGCGATGGCGTCTATGTGGGAAGCGTTGGGTGTGGCCGGACGCGTGGCTCGCACAGGTCAACGTGAGGTCGGGACGGCGGCGAATCAGCTTCCTATTGAACACGCGTTGAACGCGCGTACTATTCCGAACGCAGTCACGCCAAGCTCAAGCCGCTTATTAAGTGATCCCGCCAGTTGGCTGAATAAGGGTGTGGATTTTATCGGGCAAGCGACCGGATCTACTACGCGGCTCTTGCTGGCTGGCGACCAGTTCATTGCGTTGATGGCCAAACGGGGCGCGACCTACGCCAAGGCCTACCGTGATGCCTACGAAGAACAAGTACGCCTTGGTCACACCACCGCTCAATTCAAGAAGAATCTCTCAGCGAAGGTTGAAGAATACCTCACGAACCCTGCGAGTGACATCGAGAAGCAAGGTAACGATTTCGCCGACTACTTCACGTTCAACAACGACCTCGGGCCGACCGGTCAGAGCTTGCAGGAGTTGGTAGACAAAGGGGGGCCTGTCGCCCGCGTCATGGTTCAACCGTTCTTCCGTACACTCGCTAACAGTGCCACACGCACAATCGAGTACTCCCCCGGCCTCCATCTCCTCACGCATCGCTTCAAGGAGAGCTTAAAGGCGACTGATCCCGCTGAACGTCAACTCGCCCATGCCCGCGCGATGGTGGGGGCGTCGTTGGTGGCTGGCGGTGTCGGGCTCACCATGAACGGCGTGCTCAATGGTGCCGCGCCCTCGAACCCGACACTCAAAAAACAACTTCAAGCACGCGGGTTTGAACCTTACAGCATCACAGTTGCGGACGGCTCACATGTCACGTTTGACGACCTCGGCGTGATGGGGAACTTTCTCCGCATGAGTACCAACGTAGCCGCGTTGTTCAATTTGGCCGAACAAGATAATGCGACCTTAGACGAAGGCATGAACCTTGCGTTAGCAAGTGTGAATGGCTTGTTGAACTACAGCTTCCTCCGAGACAGCACCACGTTGCTCTCATTCCTTGCGAGTGACCAGGCCCGTATGTTTACCGCGGAGAACTTCGCGGATAAGCTCGGCAGATTCGCAGGAACGTTGGTTCCGTTGACGCTCCGTAAAGTTGATGAACAACTCTTCAATACGACCTTGAAGGACGCGAACTCGGCCCTTGAGAAATTCATGGCGCGTATCCCATACTTACGAGGTAACGTCATCACCTCGCGCGACCTCTACGGCGAACCTGTACCGGTCGATATGCACCTCCGTTATGTGCCCGGCTCGGCGGACCCGTTCCTTGACGCGGCGAACACGCTAGGTATTGCGATCTCCGGTCCTACACGCATGTTCCAAGGCCAACCTCTCACGGATGCCGAGTATGAGTCGCGGCAGATCCACGTAGGAAAAGCTGTCAAGGAACTCGCGGACTCAGGCCAGGTGGCCGACGTGATGGCGGACAAAACGCTACAAGATCCGTACAAAAAAGAACTCATTGCCAGTATGATCCGCAAGGCGCAAGCTCGCGGAAATAAAGCGTGGTTAGCTGAACAGGCGGGTGGCCCCCTGCTTCGAGCACAAGAGTACAAACAAAGCATTCGCGAGCCTAGACAGGGGGCCTCAGAACTCAGTATAGTACGATAGAAGGGAAACACTATGTCTTTACCGTCATCTTCAAATACCATTCAGCATATCGGGGATAGTGTTACGACAGTCTTCTCGTTCCCGTACTTGACCTACAACACGGAACACGTGAAAGTCTACCTTGACGACATTCTCACGTTAACCGGTTTTACTGTGAGTTCTATTCCGCCCGAGGGTGCACTCCCTACTGTCACGTTCGCGGTTCCCCCTGCGTCCGGCGTGAAACTGACCATTAAACGCGTGGTACCGGTGACTCAACTGAGTACATATACCACAGGCGGCGCGTTCCCTGCGAAGACGGTTGAGAAGAACTTTGATCTTGCAACGATGGCTATTCAGCAGATACAGGAAGGCCTCGATCGGTCGATTCAGCTCTCAGTCAGTTCTACGCTCCCGACATCCTTATTCCCTGACGTGTCAGATCCGGCGAACTACGGAAAGGGCCTCAAGATTAAGGACGACGGAACCGGGTTTGATCTGTACAACATTGAAACATCGCCAGTCACAAGTCCACTCACGACAAAAGGCGACCTGTACACCTATAGCAGTGCTGCGGCTCGATTACCGGTCGGCACAGACGGCCAGGTTCTCAGTGCGTCTAGTGTCGCAGGCACCGGACTTGCGTGGACGGCGATCTCGTTACCGGTACCAAACAGTATCATTAACGGGAACTTTGACGTATGGCAACGCGGTACGTCATTCCCGAACCGTTCGTCTGCCGATCCGGGCTCTCGCTATTTTGCTGATCGCTGGATTTTTAGTATTGGTAGCGGAGCGGTCTGTACGGTATCCCGCAGTACCGATGTCCCTACGGTGGCTCAAGCGGGTATGCTTGTCAACTATAGTCACCGCGTACTTGTCACCACACTCGACAATACGATCGGTGCAACCGAGTTTGTCCAGATCGTCCAAAAGATTGAAGGATTCAACTGGCGACAGCTCGCACAACGTCCGTTAACATTGTCCTTCTGGGTGAAGTCCTCAAAGACAGGAACGCATGGGGTAGCCGTCAGTAATAACGCAGCAACCAAGAGCTTCGTCGCAGGTTTCACGGTTATTGCCGCCGATACGTGGGAGTACAAAACCCTCTCCATTCCCGCGTCACCGTCAGCCGGTGTCTGGAACTACACTGACGGCGGCGGTGCGAATATCATCTTCAGTTTGTTGACTGGCAGTAGTTTGATCGGTACGCCTAATGTGTGGCAAGACGGAAATTTCCAAGGTGTCCCAGGTCAAGTCAATCTCATGGACACGGTTGCGAACCAATTCCTTTTGACCAACGTGAAATTAGAAGCCGGAACGTTGGCGACCCCATATACGTTTGAACCGTTTGAACAGACCCTTTTGCGGTGCCTACGGTACTGCGAAAAGTCCTTCCCGTACAACGTGGCACCCGCACAGAACGCGGGGAACATCGGGGCGTGCTCCATGCAGATCCAGGGCGTTCCAGGCAACGTCGGGACCTATATGTACATTCCGTTCAAAGTCATGAAACGAGCGTTGCCTATCATCACAACGTACAACCCGTCTGCCGCAAACGCGCTTGTACGAAATGTCATCCTCGGTGCTGACACGACCTTGAACTCGCAAAGCATCGTCGGCGAGCAGGGCTTTCGTATGGCGTTCGAGTCCGCCACTGGATCAAGTGAACAGCAAATGAACGGGCTGCATTGGTTAGCGGAAGCGGAGACCTACTAATGACAGAAGACTTAGTACTTAATTCGTTACTTGCGTTAGGGCTCATTGTCACGGTCGTGTGTGTCGGCGAAGTCGGTACGGCTGTCTTCGCGTGGTACCTGGACCGGCAACACCAGAAGGAGCATCATGAAAGGTAACTTAGACAAGCTGAAACCCTGTATTCTTGAAGTCGCGAAGAAGCTCGAAGCGTACCTTGGTACTGAGATTACTGTGACTAGTGGCTACCGAGACCCCGCGAAGAATATGGCAGTCGGTGGGGTCAAGGGCTCCGCGCACACGCTTGGGTACGCCGTGGATATCGCGTGCACGGACAGTGCAACTCGGTTCAAAATTGTCGCGTGGGCCCTGGCGCACGGCGTCACACGGGTCGGGGTCGCCAAGACCTTCGTGCATATGGACACGAGCCCGACGCATCCTCAGGCGGTCCTCTGGCTG
>JACCEA012414626.1_pt1 | contig 10116 bp, 1 predicted proteins | sample 7449851 | NCBI WGS metagenome assembly JACCEA01 (sample SAMN15323453, study PRJNA562643) | freshwater metagenome | isolation source: river surface water | place: USA:Blue River Watershed | collected 2017-08-18 | reverse complement strand
TTTGGTGTCTTTCATTATTTATGCGATGGGGAACTTGTCTGATAATATCATTGGAAATTGTTTATACATTCTCATAGGAATCATTTTGATTTATGAAGCTATTTACTCCACACCAATTCAAACAATTACAAAAGAGTCTTTATCGCAGCTAAAAACGTCTTACTCTCATAATCGATTCCGTGAAGAGGCGATAAAATCAATCTAATGGGTTACCATCTAAAGTTAGCACTTATCTTTTGTGTTATAATTGAGTATTAAAAATCAAAAAAGCACGCTAGTTTTTAATATGAATAAGATAACTATACAATATTTACAAAATGATTTTCTGAAATTATCTTTCAACGCCTTGAAAAGGTGGAGGATTGATCAAGTAAATTACTCGCACTACTTCCTTGAAACAATTCCTCCTCTGCTGCTCTCTCAACATCAAAATCTAGGGATTCAATTCGAGTTTGAAGCAAATGATACCCTTCGTTCATACGGTTTCTAACTTTATCTAAAGTAACATGAAGCGCCTGTTCATGCCTTTCTAAAGTATCTCTGTGCTTGTTGAACCAGCTTCCGTCCTCACGAATTGTCTGGAAAAATAAAAAGTTACAAAAAGTACAATCTTGGAAAATTGTATAACACTTACCGATTTCTCAGTTTCATCGAAATCATTTATCGTTTCTTGCAATTCGTTTGCCATTGATTTTGTTGCCAGTATAATACTTCCATAATCTTGTTGAAGAGAATTCTCCATTTCTAATTGTGTTAACATGTAGGACATAGCAAGTTCTTCCTCCGTCAACATGTCATCCATCTTGTCAAGAGGATAGGATTGATAGTTATTCACCAATTCTTCCTCTAAATATTTATTAACAGTTTCATTCATACCCATAGATTGCGGATACAGTTCCCTACGAAGTTGCTCTTTATACTTTTCACGATCATAGTAATAAACGAGTTGCTCAGAGCGTTTGGAGTCACGCATGTATTCTGACTCCAATGTATCACCAATGAATTCTTTGCGTAATGCAATCCGGAAAAGTTTTAGCTCTACCCTCTCGATGTGGGCAGTCTGCTTCAACTGATCTTTCACAAACAACTTGGAATTGTGTTCACATACCAATTTGCATTGCTCAAGATTTGACAAGATTCCTTCATCATAGATTTCTCCAATCTGAGAGAGTTCGCTTTTAATCAACTCCCATTCAGCTGCAAATTTATCAATTTGCTTAAAGGCGGAGTCATACTTCTCACTCACTGAAACTTTTAATTTTTCAAGCGATTCCAATATGAATGACAATTTCTCGGCCTTAACAATGTCTGTACTGGTCGATGGTTCTTCTTCAAACAACCGACGTAAGTCACGCTCTGTCGCATTCGCTTCTCCCAGCTCTTTCTTCAGTGTTTTTTGCATAAACTTAATATCCTCGATAAATGCATTTAACCTCGCTTCAACTCTTTCAGTAACTTTGTCAAACATTTCGACTCGCTTATTCAAAAATTTGCTTTTTTGTTCTGTAATAATATGCTGAGTTTTCACCAGTGCATTTTGCCAACGGTCTTGCTGCTGCAACAAATTCAGCTGTCTTGCTACTCCTTCACGTTTAGCATAGGCCGTAGCTTCTAATGTTTGATAACTGGGAATCGCTCTTGGTTTGGGAGGCGGAACATAATCATCAATATGATCAATCCCCAGAGCATCGCTCATATTCCAATTGCTATCCGCATTGTAAGACTGCACCGCGTTCAAGTCATTTGATGCATTGTAGGCATTTTCATCATAATATGCATTTGGATCATCCACGGTGGCCACAGTCGGAACATTATCCAATGACTCGACAGGATCATCTACTTCTTGTTCAATAAGGTCTGGTAAATTCCAAGCGGATTGACCGGATTTGATATTGTAATAATACGTCTCATTGTTTTCGGTGACTCCTTCAATCCATCCACCACGAAAAGATTTATACCCCTCCTTCGTAATAACATAGGAAGGTGACTTATTGGTTGCGTCCTCAACAGGAGAAGAAATCTTAATTTTGTTCTCTTCCTCTTCATCATCCTCGTATTCCACTTCAGTAACAATATTAGGATCAAGATGAAGGCTGGCATGGCGTTTTAATGGAGGGGCTGATTTTTCAACCAGTGTCTGAGGTTTATTCGCTGCCAATTCTGGGGTCTCAAGAGTATGTGTTACAGTTGGGTAAGTATTTTCCAGTACATGTTGAGTTTGAGGAACTTGTTGCGATATAAAAGGACTATAACCAGCTCCAGCATAAAAACTTCCCACAGACGGTTGAGCCAAAACTCCAGAACCTCCCCCCTCCAATGCATGTAAATCCCCCGTCGACACGCTTGATCCCAACAAAATAACTTGCAATGCTTGCTCTAGTTCTTCAATGTCGTCCGTATCCAGCTTTAGATCATCTTTCAAGGATATTTGCTTCCGGGACCAAATTTTTGCTAACTTCTTGGGGGTTGCAATTTGCTTAAGTACCAAATCTGTGGCAACCCGCTTGGAGGTAACTTTTGATAAATTGGATTGAAACAAAAAATTTGCCATATCCTGGATATCTTCAGCATGTTCAACTATCATTTTTTGACGTTGTAGACCTTCCTTAGTTTTCATTTCATCCACTTCGAATTGTCGTTGAATTTCCCGCTCTTTAGTTTCTTGAATTATCTCATCTACTTCATTCCAACTGGTCTCCAACTCTTTCATAATTTCAATCATGTTAATGGGCTTAATTTTTGCTCCCATTTTCTGCAAGGCAAGTTTGTCTTCTTCTGTTGCGGTTTCTGTTTCGATGATATTAGAAAATGCTTCTAAGAAATTATGGCAATTCTCATTTTCAATTGCATTCTCGATGGCAATTGAAAGATCATCTTCTTTCATCATCAGATCAATCTCACGTTGCTGCTGATACTTTACTTCGAGCTTTCGACGATTTGCATTTTCATGGAATCCAGTGTAATCTTCACCGTCGGATGAATCAACTTCTAGATCCCCTCTAGTTGGTTGATCTCCCATACCTAAATTCAACCACTCAGCAGGCTTAACAATATCAGTCGGGGACGATGCATTGTCGACTCCATCGTTTATTGACAACATCGGGTGCACATCTAAGGGTTTTTTTACACCGATCCCCAAGTCTTTTAGCATTTCATTCAACTCTACGTCAACATCAGAACCATTATCACTCATCAAAACTCTCCCTTTGTCATTCAATTTAACTCTGTCATCAACCGTCGAATCTTCTTCACCTTCCTCACCACGGAACTTTCGTAACATCTGGGCGTCTTCTTCATCACTGTGCATATCCAACTGGAACTTCTTAAGAGCCTCAGCATTATATCTATCCCCCAACAAAGCCGCGATCGTCTTTTCATCTCTACCCAGCTTACCGTAGATCAAGTCCGTCACATCAAGTGCTGTATCTGTGACGAAAGCAGCAACAGCACGAGCTTCTTCAGCAACTTCAGCCATCACAACTTTGGGGTCTACTTTTATATTCAACCGAAATGTTTCGGGAACAATTCTGATTGGTGCAGTTTCTACACCCAATACATTTGCCACTTCAAGCATAAGTAGTTCTCGAGGAGTATCTATTAATTTTTTCTCTGTGATAGAACCAGTAACACTATCTTCATCATCATCCCTTTTGGGCTTTTTTAATGCTTGTGGCAAATCCCATAGAGATTCATCAGTTGCGGGGTTGTGATAATAAAGATATCCTTCCGGTGCGATGCATTCAAACCAACCATCTTGCAATTCCTTAGTTTTCAGTTCAGGAACTTTGATACCATCAGGAAGTTCGACCATGCGCACTTTGTTTTTAACAGCTTGGACCTCCCTCTCTTTTGCTTCTTCAGCATCCAATTCTTTCCTTCGTTTCTCTCGCTCTTCCCGCTTTCGTTCTTTTTTCAACCTAGCCTCCTCTTCTTCTTGTTCAGAAGGAAAGAGATTTTGCAGTAGTAGATTTGCATCCCCTTTGTACATCGCAATATTGTCACGAGATGGAGAAAATTGCGATGAAGGATGATTCACATCAATCATTCTAGACTTATCAATTACACCCTTTTGAGTTTCCGCCAAAAGGGCTTTTAATTTTCCCACTCTATCCTCATCTTCTGGAATAAGTTCTAAACGGGGAGTAGGTTCTGGAGTGGGCCAAAGATTGGACAAATAATTCAGCTCCGCGTTGTGGAAGGCATTTTCAATTAATTGAGAAGTTAAATTGTACCATTCTTCTATATCTTTCTTGCCAGCATTCATAAGAACATCGAGTTTTGAATGATCCGCTACAATATGTGCTCGGGATGCTTCTAAAAGAGCATCAACTTCAGCTTTGCGACTTAGAATTCTTTGTCTCGTCAAAAAAGCAGTGTGGGGAACTGAAACAGGATAATCGGGCTTCGAGTAACGACTCATGAAATCTAATAATTCAAGTTCTGAATCTTTGGATTTAGTGGAAGTAGCAACCACTAAATTATCGTAACCTGTATTGAAATCGCAATCGATCTCAATACCGGAAATCAAGAGATCCAACACCGCCTTTACTTGCGGTCGAACCATATCGCCATTTTTTTCCATCGACATTTCCTCAATAAAGACAATTTGATCTTCTTTTTCCTTTATGTATTGTCCAGAAATTCGTTTCGTGTATTCATATGATTTTAGTAAATTGAACGAAAAAATATCAGCGATTTCATAGCGGCTCCCAGAAAAGTCATCATTAATATTACGAACAAACATTTGTTGATGAATATCTTGCTGAGACGACAATAATGACTCTGTTGCAATGTTTTGTAGCTCTCTCAAGCCATTTTTGATAAACTTTGGTCTGCTGGGTCCCCATAATGTAATCATATCATTCACAGTAGCATGCACCTCTCGATCAAATTTTTCGAATATTGCAGCTTCTGACAAATCATAATCTCTGAAGTGCTTTCGAAATGATAAAATAAGTAGTTCCCGTTCTATTTTGTACATTTTTTGCAAGGCTTGCATTTCATGATCTCTATAAGAATGAATGTAATCCAAACATTGAAAATTCATTGATTGCAACTGTTTCAATACTTGAAACTCATAATCATCGACAAGGGAAAAAGCAACTTTGGCGACCTCATCCCAATTTGCTTGAATTTTTTGAACTTTCTTTTCCATTTTCTGACGGTGTGGGGGCCGCATAGGCTCTATTGTCATAAGTTGCTTCATACAGTTATCTCGAATTTGATTCAGGATCTGCACACACTGATGCTTAGCTGTGTTAAGAACTTCACGGATATCTCTCAAAACAGCTGCTTCAATTTCTGGTTGGTTTTCAGCTGCAACTCGAAGCTTCCTAGATTCACGAATGGATTTTTCGATCCGAAGGATGAGTCGAGCATTTGCATCTTTTTGTAAAGCAGCATAGCTTGCTCTCGTATTTGCGATCAAATCAAGCATTTGAGAAGTATCAAGATTCAAAGAATCGAGATGATCTTTACTCCTACTCCTATCAAGTGTCAAACGATCTGAAATTTGAATTGTCATATCTCGATCAATTTCATCCTTTTGAGCCATGAACTTTTCTTTCATTACGATTAACTGTCCTTGTACATCAGTTAATCTTTGCCTCCATATCTCTCCGCGCTGTATTAAATTATCAAAATAGCCTTGGGCATATCCGGCAGTATAGCCCATAATCATACCTGTGCAAGATTTTTCTAAATCTTCTCTCAGAGTCTCGGATGCATGATTAATTCTATCAATTCCATAACGCTTAATCTTCCCAGCGTGAGAAATAAAATGGGTCATCATATCTTTAATAATGGTCCAAAATCTTTCATATTCACCTTCAAATCTACGGAGGGCCCGGTCAACATAACTTGTGTGATATGTTATCAAAGAATAATCATCTTGTACACTGGCGATTAATTCATTTTCTAAACCTCTGAATAAGCTCATAAAGCCCCCTCTTGCTGATAGCATTTTTTCACGTAATGCATGATATTGATTGTGATAGACTGCGACAGATTTCTGGATCATGTGAACGCGTTGCAAATATCGCATTTGTCGAGAAGCATACAATGAAGAAGCCCATTCACTAAGCATCAAATCTCGCCATGATATGGTAAGTCGATCTAATCGGTTGATACGCCGAGTTAGTAACTCTTTCCAATGAAAATCATCACCATCATGACTGGAGCGCATCATCGGGTCATTTCCCGCCGGTCCATAGTGACGATCAGAGGCCTGAATTTCACAAATTTCAGAATATTTTGACAACAAATCAACCTCAACAAATGTTCGCAACTTCTGCACAAACATATCATTTGCAACAGAATCGGAATCTATTGTGTGATCTTTTTGCATCCTCAACAAAATGTGCTGAGCGCCAAACGCTTTTTCGGATATCCCAATCAAGAAATTTCCTTCAATGGAAGGTTTTCCCGGTATTACCAAGGCAGAGAGCGCATCACGAAGCTGAATCAAGCGCTGTCCAAGCCACACACAACAAGTTGATGGCATCGGATTTCGTGATGACGGATCTAACTTCATTGCATCAGAAACAAGTTGATGAGCAGCAGCTGGAGTCAAAGTGGTAGCCAAGTTACCCAGTACCACATTTGTATCAATGGTTGGCATTGATTGTAAATATTTATCAACATCCTGTCCGAAACGAATCATGTAATCTTCAGGATCAGCATTAAATTGAGTTGCAACCACAGGCCGAAATCCACTTCCACCAGATTGAAACATATTGCTAGTAAGGGATTGGGTAGCATCTACCAATGCTGCCGATTGCTCTGGATTCGTTTGTGCGTTATTCATAGGGGGCTGAGGGGAATCATCGAAATCTTCATTTGTACGACACAAGGACCAAAATATCATGGATAATTGCGAATTTGTGATATTCTGATCATCTCTCTGTAAGTAAGTTCGAACCAACTCCAAAGGCATATTCCCGGAAAAGTTCAAATCTAATTTTTTCAACATATCTTCAATATTCTTTGGCAGGACCACCTGCAAATATTCATCATGTATCATTGACTTGGGAATTCTGTAAGCCAGCAAAGATAAATATTCTTGCACTTCGTACATAATTCTCTCATGTCGACAAGATTGCTTAGGGTCCTCTAACCAAGGATCTACAGACCCCCCATTGCCTAATAAGCACATAGCTTGAAGAAAAGACATTGGCAACCCATGAATCGATGTCAAGTAATCAATACAAGAAGATATTGTTTCATACGGTGAAACGCAATTTATATTTCCTTGTCCCATACGCTTTTTACCAGTAATTGATGCGTTATGAGCCGTTATAATATCTTGAATTCTTGGATATTCAGTGCTAGGGGGAGATAGAGCTAGTGTGGCGATCGAAATAGATGTTCTTCGCCATATAGAAGCAACTTGACAAATCGTATGAACCGTCATGTCAAAGCTTCCTTCTGGCCTTCCCAAAAAGGCTGAAAATATGAAGCAATCAGATTCCGGTAACAAAGGTCGAAGCTTTTCCATTTGTTCAGCTAATGGAACCTTTTTTCCTTTTAAAGTCGAGTAAACGTCTTGCGGTTCAGTAACATAAGCTTGAGCTCTTGATGGATCCTCCGTAAAATGACTACTATTATCAATAAGTAAATTATTTAGTTTCCCACTTGCTCTAGATTCTTGTCCAAAACTCAATTGATCGAAGGAAGATGAATTATGGTCTGATACTAATGGAAGATTCATATTTCCATGTTGATGCTGATGTTCATACAATTCTTTTTCATACGCTTCTTGCAAACGTGTGACACCCTCCAAATCAGTTGGCAATTCTATCAAGGTATTATAAAGATCTACTGTATCTTGTGAATATACACCAGATGGATGAAGCGATTGAGGAATACTTTCCTTCAATCCCTTAGCCAGTGAGGCTTGCAGTAAATCTACGGGTGGACTAAGATCCATCAATGAACACAACCACAACGCTTCGGAACGCATAATATATTCACCGAACTCGCCATATTGACTGGTTATAGTCAACAAACCAATAATAAAAAATACTTTGATATTGTCCAACATAGAAAATAATTCCTCAACGTCAACCTTATAATTCTTGACGCTCTTGCTGGGAATAAAGTGCAACATGGCACAAGTTGCAGCGAGGGTAAATGTTGATTTCGCAAACATTGGCAGACCCTCTTGGAAAATCATAACTCCCCGAAAAGAAATCCTGCCCACACAACGTTCATTCAATTGTGCTTTGTCGTAAAATCTTTCACAATTCATCGCAATTACTTTGGCGACTGCAAACGCAGGAACATATTGACGCTTTCCCTCTCCTAAATCCCTCTTTACTCGTTCAAGTGACCTCGTTATCTTGTGCATAAAATCTCGGTATATATCGGGTTTGATGTCTTCTAAAATAATTTTCAATCTCATCGTATCAGACATTTGAATCTGCTCCTGTGGTTGCTCCTCATTGAGAGGCATATCAACTTTTCCAGTTGCAGCTTGACGTTTTTTGCTTCCTGTATCTTTTGCAAGTTCAACCAGGTCTTCTAATGCTCTCTCTTTGGGTGTTATTCTCGTTTTTGCCTTACCGCTTCGCTTCGCTACCTCATAATCTTCCTGCTTATGTGTTAGTTCTTTCGCCAGATCATTAGTTTTGCTTCGCCAATCAATCCAAAAGTGCTCCATGCGGGCAGAGGACAATTGTTCAAATACAGCGTTTTCCACTTCATGCTGCAAAACTGTTAACCTGACTGTTTCTTCAAGATCTGCTTCCATGTCTTTTAAACCTCCGATCTTACGATTAATTGACGAATCGAGGCGAAACAATTGCTCTCTCCACTCTTGAAGAAGATTATGATGGTAGTAATGTCTAGTCTCATCGATCCGATTAACTTCTTCATTGATGTAATCTTCCAATTTATTCTTCAAATAATGAAAACAGTTAAGTAAATCTTGATGATGATTATTGAAAACGCTTTCCAGATCATAGACATTATCTTCAACAGTAGCGTCAATGTCGTACACGAATGAGAATGGAACAAGAAATTTGAAACTAGCTCGAATATTTTCCGATAATTGTTTGATTTCTACTCCTAGATTCTTCCTCCACATTGTGTAATCTTTCTCAATTTGCTGTTTTCGCTGATGAATCTTGTAATCTCGATCTTTCTTGTAAGTCATGAGCCACTCTTGATAGTCCTCATTCTGATCTGAAGTAAGATGTGTATGCTTATTCCAGATTATCAATGCACTCTTTTCTAACCGTTCCAACCGACCAATACTAGCTTCGTATATTTTTCTTTCTTTTAAATGTTCTTTCACCCATACGATATCGATCGCACTTCGCAAATCTTGACACAACTCGTCCACTTTTGCAATTGCCAATGACTCAAGCTCATATTCATCTCGGCGAACGGTAGTAGCATCCTTCAATCGCTGCCGCCTAAGGTTGAATAAAAACATTCGCCACGATAAAATCCAATGTAATGCACATAATGACCAGCTAACCTAGCATTGCAAGCCTTGTTGACATGACGGGCCAATTTCTTGTGAATAACAGATTTTCGCGCATTGATATCATTTTCTTTTCCATTTACAATTGATTGCAATTTCATCGTTACATGCTCTAATTGTATTCTCATTTTTTCCTTAAAATCATTGACCATGCTATCGAGTGGATTCATGTGTGCGTAAAACTCCGAAATTAAAGACTGTTCTTTCCTCACGCCACGGTCAATAAGCGCTTTCGTTTCCCATGCATATGATGATTTCTTTTGGTCACTGCTGTGTGTTTTAATTTCGCCTAAATTAAATAAATTGATGATGAACAGGAACATACTAGGAACGCGGGTGGTACCTGAAATTATGCTCAATAAGTATGACATAAAAGCGCGCAAAACGAGCTGTTCTCTCTGAAGAAAGTCACTAGCATGTTGATGAATTCGTCCTGCAAATACAATAATTGCTTCCAGAATAGCGTTGTGTTGCTCTTTATATGTCGCGAGAGCTACATGTAGAGATTCCATAGATTTTGATTTCTCACCATCCAATTTCATGTAAAGTTCTTTAAGTTTATCTTCACTAATTGCTGCAGTAATTGCATTATCTGCGAGGCTGCACAACCAATCATGAGATTCTTCACT
>JACCEA010655822.1_pt1 | contig 10117 bp, 10 predicted proteins | sample 7449851 | NCBI WGS metagenome assembly JACCEA01 (sample SAMN15323453, study PRJNA562643) | freshwater metagenome | isolation source: river surface water | place: USA:Blue River Watershed | collected 2017-08-18 | reverse complement strand
GAACTGTGAAAAATTTCCCGATCTAAAAATAACAAATCCAAATCAATCAATCTCGGACCCCAACGTTCACCCTCTTCCCGACCCATCAGGGCCTCAATTTTTTTTAAGTATTGTAGAACCTCTAAAGGATTTAGCTCAGTTTCTACCAAAATAACTTGATTGAGAAAATACGATTGATTGAGTACTCCCCAAGGTTCGGATTCGTAAACTTTAGACGTTTGATGGACCTTTCCAATCAACGATTCAATCCAAAGGATGGATTTTTCCAAGGCTTCTAATCTGGGTTCAATATTACTCCCCAATCCAATGGCAGCTAGCTTCAATCTGTTGAATTTTCAATGCAAATTTAGCTATAAAAGTTCAACAAAAATTACTTTGTTTTGGGTTTGTAGCCAGATTGTTTTACGATTTGCTGAAAATTCTGATTTTTAAGAAGTTCATCCATAGAAACATCTGAGTTCTGATTCATGTATTGCTCTACAAGGCGCCAACCGATCCATCGACCTATCTTTCCCGGACTTTCTTTTGGCATTCCAGGAGTAAAAGGAGCGTCGTTGATGTAGCGAGAAACCACCCGTATTTCATTGGAGAACAGGACATTCTTAGAGGTAAGAAATCCCCAAATACTCCCTTCACTTTTCAAACACCAATCCAATTTTGAACCGGGCAACTCTATGATTAGGGAATCGTTGAATTCAGGCAGCAATCGTTTCTTCACAAAATTCCATTTCCCCCAATAAACCATCTGATCGATGAGGGGCGCACCTTCCAAGCCATACCCCATCACATTTCCCAAGGCGGCATCGGCCAGGGTTGGAACCAAGTATTCGGGACGGGTAGCAAAACGCTGGTAGGCATATATTTTCTCGCCGAGTTTGTTGTAATCAAAACTTTCGCCCAAGAAACATTCCAACGAAACAAACAAAGTCGAATCATCCAGCACTCCGCCTTTGATCAACCCATTTTGAAGTCCGAAAATAGAATTTAAAGTAACGATCCGCTTGATCGGCATTTTCGGAAAATACTTTTTCCAATACCCCACCAAAGGCAAGATGCTTTTTTTAAGTGAATCGGAATTGGCGTATTTCTGGGAAACCAAACGATCTAATTCGGCAATATTTTTTTCTTTGAAGATTCCTTGCACGTAGATGGCCAATTGATCAGCCGTCATTTTTGGATCCAATCCCAAAATTTGAAATAAATAAAGGTCAACCCATTCTCCATGTTTCTTTTTCAAATCGGCATATTTTTGATTGAAATTGCCCGAAGCCAAGGTAGACAAGTCTCGATCCAATCGAATCAATTGGAATTCGACATTCTCTGTTGCGTCATCGTCGATTTCTACTTTGGCGATGCTAGTAATGGAAGAAGAAGATGGCTGCAACATCCAGTAAAGTAAACCGAACAATACAGCAGCAATGATGCCCAAAAAAATGAGGTGTTTACGTTGAATCATAACCCAAAAATATTAAGTAGAAAAGAATCAAAACTGCTTTTTACCTTTGTCGAAAAGAATTTTTATGAAAAAATGTTTTTTCATCTTCGCCATTTTAGTTTCTTCCATTTCATATGGACAATCTTTCCGATTTGGGATTACGGGAAATAGTGGTTTGGGATGGTTTACACCTCAAACCAAATATTTAAAGGCATCTGGAACCAATTTGAATTTTGGTTATGGTTTAACCGCCGACTATGAATTTTCCGATAATTATGCTTTGAATTTCGGATTTCAAATTGGCCAAAATGGCGGGAAATTAACCTATGATTCTTTGATTTACCAATTACCAAAATTAAACGGAGGCACGTATTTCGATACCTTGATAGGTTTAACGTACGAGTACAAAAACCAATGGATTGAACTTCCGATTTCTCTGAAATTGAAAACCAACGAGATTGGTTATTTGAAGTATTTTGCTTCATTTGGTTTAAAACCCGCTATTTTATCCAGCGCCCGAGCCCGAAATTTATTGAGTTCCAACATCACCACATCGGATTGGTTTTTCGTAAACAAAAAAGAAAACGACAATCTGGATCTGTACCGTGAAGACAACATTATTCCTGTTCGTGCGAGCTTGTTAATTCAAGGCGGGGTTGAATACAATTTGGGAGGCAAAACTTCGATGTTTGGGGCAGTATTCTTCGACAAAGGTTTTACCAACCAAATTTCAGATCCGAATTTAAAATCAAACAACTCTATGGTTGGATTGCAAATTGGAATATTTTTCTAATTTATGCTTTTTTTAGGGGTTCAATTTAATCCAACCGTTGGCGATGTAGTTGGAAATGCTCGTCGTATTGCCGCCACTTTACAATCAATTCCCCAATGGGAGGAACTTCTTGGCGGCACACCCGATCTCGTTATCTTTCCCGAATTGGCGCTTTGCGGCTACCCTCCATTGGATTGGCTCGAGCACCCATCTCTTTTAGCAGATAGTGAAGAAGCTTTAGAAGGATTAGCACGAGAATTCCCAGAATACACGATTCTCATCGGAGCACCTGAGCGCAATTCAGTACCTGGAAAACCATTATTCAACAGCGCCTTTTTGTTGCGGAATGGGGTAATAGAAAAAACGTTTAGAAAACAATTGTTACCTACTTACGATGTATTTGATGAAGCTCGGTATTTTGAGCCCGGAAAAGAAACTGGAGCTTTTGTACTGAACGAATATTCTTTTTCCGTAGCTATTTGCGAAGACCTTTGGTTCGACCAACAACCAGGATTGTATTCCAAAGACCCTTTAAATCACGTTCCTACCGATGGCATCATTTGCATTTCAGCTTCGCCATACAGTAAAAATCACGAGGAAGAACGTCAACAAATTTTCCAAAAAACCATCCAAAAAAATCACAAACCCATTCTGTACATTAATCAGGTTGGGGCCAATACCGAACTACTTTTCGACGGTAGAAGTCGAGCCATCAACAAACACGGAGAAATGGTGGTTGGAGCCGATGCGTTTCAATCTTCACTCTTACCTGTTGTATTCGAAGATGGGGATTTTTACGGCACAGAAGAACAAATCCCTTACGAATCCCACCAAACCATGGAAGATATTTACCAAGGTTTGATCATGGGAATTCAGGATTTCTTCCATAAGAACAAATTCCACAAAGCTATTTTAGGCCTTTCGGGTGGTATTGATTCCGCACTCGTGGCTGTTTTAGCGGCCAGGGCGCTGGGTCCGGAAAAAGTTTTGGCCTTGCTTATGCCCAGCGAATTTAGTAGTGACCATAGCATTACTGATTCCCTAGAATTAGCGAAAAAATTGGGAATTAACCACGAAACCATTCCCATCAAGGGAACGTTCGATGCCCTTCGGCAAGCCTGTGAACCCGCATTCAAAGGAATGGGATTCAATGTGGCTGAAGAAAACATGCAAAGCCGAATTCGAGGAACAATTTTAATGGCTTACACCAATAAATTCGGATACATCTTGCTGAATACCAGCAACAAATCGGAATTAGCCGTAGGCTACGGAACCTTGTACGGCGACATGAATGGAGGGTTGGGCGTGATTGGAGATTTGACCAAAACCCAAGTTTTCGGTTTGTGCAAATACATCAACCAAAAGGAAGAAATCATTCCCAACGCCATCCTCACCAAAGAACCTAGTGCAGAATTGCGTCCCGATCAAAAAGATTCGGATAGTTTACCTCCGTACGAAATTTTAGATTCGATTTTAGAGGCTCATTTGGAATATCGAATCACGGAAAGTGAATTGAATGAGCGATTTGATCCGGAAGTGGTGAAGAAAGTGTTGGATTTGGTGAGCAGAAACGAGTACAAGCGATACCAAGCTCCGCCCATTTTACGTGTTTCGAGCAAAGCCTTTGGCATGGGAAGGCGGGTACCTTTGGTGGGCCAAATGCCTCGTTAATTCCCTACCTTTGTACCATGTTTGAAACCGCTTGGAGCTGCCCATCAAATATTGCCTTGGTGAAATATTGGGGGAAGAAAGAAGGAGAATTGCAAATTCCCGCCAACCCGTCACTCAGTTTCACCCTATCGGCCTGCACCACATCGTGCCACATGCACGTGGAAGCCAAACCCGATGACGGAAATTTTTCGCTTCACTTTACGTTTGATGGAGAACGAAAACCCTCCTTCATTCCCAAAATTCTCACTTTTTTCGAGCGGATTGAATCCTTAGTTCCGTGGTTAAAAATCCATCATGTCACCATCGCAACATCAAATACGTTTCCGCACAGCAGTGGAATTGCCAGTTCGGCTTCGGCCTTTGCTGCGATGGCCCAATGCCTTTGCGATATTCATCAACAAATGGGAAACCAGGTTGAAGAGCCCTTGGCTTTTGCTTCAGAATTAGCGAGAATAGGTTCGGGTTCGGCGGCGAGATCGCTCATGGGGCCTTGCGGCGTTTGGGGAAAACACGTCGATTTTGAAGGAAGCAACGATCGGTATTCCATCGCATTTGCTGATATTCATCCCATCTTCCAAGATTTCCGAGATACCATTCTTATTGTTGAATCGGGAAAGAAAAGCGTTAGCAGCACAGCCGGGCACGAGCTGATGGTAGGTCACCCGTTTGCGGAAGCCCGTTACCAACAGGCTCATCGAAATTTATCGAAGTTAAAAGATATTTTGATGCATGGCCACCTCGACTTGTTTTATGAATTGGTGGAAGAAGAGGCCATGACCTTGCACGCCATGATGATGACTGGAAATCCATCTTACATGCTTTTCAAACCCGAAACGATCGCCATCATTGAACGATTACGGGATGCCCGAAAACAAAAAGGCCTTTCCATGTGTTTTACCTTGGATGCTGGAGCAAACGTTCACGTTCTCTATCCCAATTCCGAACACGAAAAAGTTCTGAATTGGATCAACGAGGAGGTTGCTCAGTATTTAGAAAACCAACGTTATCTTTGTGATCAAATCGGAAATGGGGCAAAACGCATCGACATCTGAAAAAATAAAAAACTCGCTTTATTACGGTAAAGTGCTGTTGTTCGGTGAATATGGAATCATTCAAGATTCCATGGGTCTTTCGATTCCCTACCAAAATTACCGAGGCATTTTGCGCTTTCAAGCCAATGATATGATCTCGGAACACTCCAACCAGGAGATTTTCAAATACTTAGAATTTTTAAAGGAGCTTAATCATTCACCTGAGTTTACATCGAAAATCAATACCCAAGCTTTGGAAGAAGATCTTCAAAAAGGATTGTGGTTTGAATCAAGCATTCCCCAGGGATTTGGCGTAGGCAGTTCAGGGGCATTGGTTGCGGCCTTGTACGACCGGTATGCGGAGCAAAAAATTTCGGCTGAAACGGCCGCTTCAGAAGGAAAACTAGCCTTATTGAAAGCCGAACTGGGTCAAATGGAAAGCTATTTCCACGGCAGGAGTTCGGGTTTAGATCCACTCATTTGCTACCTGAATTTCCCGGTATTGATTCGTTCCAAACAAGAATTGGATACGGTGGGATTACCGGAAGAAGGAACGGCCGGAGGAGCCATTTTTTTATTGAACAGCGGGGCTCCGGGAAAAACCCAACCCATGGTGGAGATTTTCATGGATAAATTGAAAAACGATGGTTTCCGTAATATGATCAAAACCCAATTCAAAAAGTACAACGATGCGTGCATCGAAGCGTTTTTGAAGGGTGATACTCAACCGTTGTTTCAGAATTTAAAGAAACTTTCGGGTTTGGTATTCGAGAATTTCCAACCGATGATTCCCCAAAAATTTCATGAATTATGGCAAAAAGGGTTGGAAACCAATTCGTACTATTTGAAACTTTGTGGTTCTGGTGGTGGCGGCTATATTCTCGGTTTTACACACGATTTGGAAGCTGCGAAGAAGCAACTTTCCGCCTACCCTATTGAGGTGATTCACCGATTTTAATCATGCCATCTCGCCTATTTTGGGTAAAAGCTTTTGCGTTTCTCTCCCTGATTCGGTGGTATAATCTGATCTTAGCAGCCTTTTTTTCTTACGCAGCTGCTCACTTTTTACTCAGAGCTTTTCCCAACAAGTGGCTTTTACTCACCGATTTCCCTTTTCATTTTTCTGTGTTGGGGATGGTTTTCGTTTTAGGGGCTGGATACTTGATCAATGCCTTTTACGATGCCGAAAAAGATTTATTGGATCGCCCACAGAAAGTTTTGTTTGAGCGATTTGTGAGCAAAGCCACCCAACTGCGGTTGTACTTTATTTTCAATGGCCTTGGTGTAATTTTGGGTGGTTTAGGAAGTTGGAAAGTGGGCGTTTTGTTTTTTACGATGAGCGTAGGCTTGTATTTCTACTCGCACAAATTCCAGAAAAAAACCCTTTGGGGAGAATTGATGGCTACCTTGTTAACGGTTGGGTCGATTGGATGGGTTGCGGTGTATTTTGAGCGGTTGGACGGACATTCATTTTTATACGGAGGATTTTTGGGGATCATCATTTTCATTCGGGAATTGGTGAAGGGATTGGAAGGGATGGAGGAAGAAAATGCTACGCAATATGAAACCGTGGCCACCCGCTGGGGAAGTAAAACCACGAAAGGAATGGCCACGCTGATTTGGCTTGGTTTATTTCCATTGGGCTGGTTTTTGTCGTTTTGGAATTTCAATTGGGATTTTTCCTCTCAACTGGTAGAAGGGATGGAGATCCTTTCCGGAATTGGATTATTGGGAATTTGGCTGGGATCGAAGAAAATGCATTACCACTGGGCCAACAACTATTTCAAGATATTGATGCTGGGAGGATTGTTGGCTATGGCGGTTTGGCGTTAATTAAAATTTTCCTGTTTTATATTACATTTGTAATTCAAACTACCATGAAAAATGAAGAAGTACATCCATCAGATGGCAGCCATTGCAATTTTGTTTTGCCATCAGCTTTCATCAAAAGCTAGCTTTTCTCTACCAAATCGTTCAATTTCCTTTAACCATTTGGCGCATGATTCCGACTCGGAAGGTTTTTTTTCACCTGAATCAACTCTTCTTGAGTTCAAACAAAATCTAGGACTTTCTTTTCATCCCCAAAGAGCTAATCCATTCGGCACAACTTTATCTCCATTCAACCAAACGCCAATTTCATTGATGAATTCGAAATTTCCAAGGCGTAGTTTCTATCGTTATCGGGAAACTTCTGATGAAATAAAAATTGGAATTTCAATCATTACCCCCATCATCGAATATAAATATTGCACTTCTGCAGAAAGAGCCTTCAGAGGAGGATCAAATCAGTTAAAAAAGTTCTGGATAGCTCAAATAGGATATCACCTCTTGCCTTTAAATAATAAGTTTTCCATCGGAATTAAACGTGGTTACACCATTGATCACTTTGAAGCCGGATTTGGACTGTTTTACTCTAATTGGCCATGGATAAAAGATTCTTTTTCTACTGCCGTTCTCCCCAGCTTTAATCTTGGTTTTACAACCTTGGGTTTGAATAATCGTTTCCGTTTCAATTGTGGGATTGGATTGCCTGAAATTTTTTACATTGGCACTTCGTATTCCTTATAAATCAACAAAAAACCCCGAATTTCTTCGGGGTTTTTTGTTGATTTATTCAGCGTTTTCGGTGAATTCCTCGGCGATGCGTGGATCAACCACAATTCGTCCGCAGTGTTCACAAACGGTAATTTTCTTTCTCAATGAAATATCCAACTGTACTTGAGGTGGAATTTGATTAAAACACCCGCCGCAAGAATCACGCTGGATGGTAGCAACGGCCAACCCATTTCTGAATTTGGTACGGATGCGATCGTAAGCCACCAAGTAACGCTCCTCAACGTGTGTTCTAGCTGAATCCGATTCTTTTTTCAACTCGGCTTCTTCCTTTTCCGTTTCGGCAACGATGGCTTCCAATTCGGTTTTCTTAGATTCTAAATCTTTATGACGCTCGGCCAAAAGGGTATTCAAACCTTCCAACTCTGCATTCTTTTGATCAATGCGCGCAGATGCTTCGCGAATTTTCTTTTCTGCAACTTGCTTTTCCAAATCTTGCAATTCAATTTCTTTGGAAAGCGCATCGTATTCACGACTATTTTTCACGTTATTGATCTGCTCTTCGTATTTGGTCTTCAGCGTTAAACACTGCTGGATGAAATCTTTGCGATCGGCAACAAATTTCTTCAACTCCTGAATGTCTTCCCCGTATTTCTGAATGCGGGTTTCTAAACCGGCAACTTCATCTTCCAAATCAGCCACCTCCATAGGAAGTTCGCCACGCAATACCTGCAATTGATCAATTTTGCTATCGATGGATTGCAAGTGGTACAAAGTGCGGAGCTTGTTTTCGATTGTATTTTCCATTAACTGTAATTTACAGGATTCGTACGAATGGTACTTTTGAGAACCGCAAAATTAGGAAATTTTTCTTGAATTAAATCACAAAATATTTCCGAAGTAAATTGTTCGGTTTCATAATGTCCGATATCGGCAATAACGATCTTCCCATCGGCTTCAAAAAACTCGTGGTACTTAAAATCAGCCGTCAAAAAAACATCGGCTCCCGCCCGAATGGCATCGTTTAACAAGAAGCTTCCCGAGCCACCGCATACGGCAATTTTCTTTACGTCACCCTGGGCTCGGGTATGGCGAACTACCGGAACGTGGAATTCCGATTTCACCAAATGCACAAACGAATCCCACGAAATCGCCTCATTCAACTCCCCAACCATGCCCATGCCCGTTTGCTGGTGCGCATTTTGAAGCGACGTTAAAAAATAGGCCACTTCTTCGTACGGATGTACCTTATGCAAGGTCATGATCACTTCCCGCTGTTTCCACTTCGGAACGAGTACCTCTATCTTCATTTCCTGAACCCGTTCCACTTGCCCTACCCGACCCAGCGTTGGTGCACTTCCTTCTTCCCCTTTGAACGTTCCAACCCCTTCGGTATTGAACGACGCATGCGAATAATTCCCTACCCAACCTGCACCTGCATCAAACAAGGCCTGCCGAACTTCATCGGCGTGTTGAACCGGAACAAACGTGGTTAATTGCTGCAAATTCTCGTAATTCGGACTCAAAATACGTCCGTTTTTCAATCCCATTTTTTCCAAGATTTTCGCATTCACCCCGGTTTCTACCGCATCAGCGTTGGTATGGCAAGCATAAATGCCGATGCCCCACTGAACGGCTTGAACGATCACCCGATCCGTATACTGGGAACCCAATCGCTTTTTTCCTCCAAACCAAATAGGATGATGGGCCACAATCAAATTGCAACCCTTCAATTTAGCTTCTTCCAACACCTCTTCGGTGCAATCTAAGGTGCAAAGCACGCCGGTGACTTCGTCAATAGGATTACCTACCAACCAGCCTGAATTATCGTACGACTCTTGAAGCGACAGAGGCGCCCAATGTTCCAACAAATCAGCAATATGTTTACCCGTTATTTTCATTTTCCAATATTAATGCCAATTCAGGACCAAAATGAAACAAATAATGAAGAATACTGAGGGAATCTCCCTCTTTCTTTCTTGCGTTCTTCCGTAAATCTACCACATTTTCCTCGGAATAATTCAGGTAAAAATCGGTGGTTTTACCGATGAATTTATCCCATCGCAAAACCGACCACACCCACCGAAGCAAAGCCTCATTCAATTCCCACAACGAATCGGTGGGCATCAGAAGAATTTCCTTCAATTCCGGAGCGAGGTATTCGTAATACGGCGTAGAACGATAAGCGGTTTCGATGGATTGAAGGTGATTCCAACGCCAAGGCAATCGGTCATCCACCTTCACCTCCTGAATCAAGGCCCGAACGTTTCGTCCGCCCTGAAGGGGAATGCTCATCTCCAAAGGGCCTTGCGAGGTTTGGATGAAGTAACGATTTCGAAACCCTCCCTTTTGGTACGACTCGTGGGCTTCCAACAGCAAGGCATCACTCCCCAAACACTCCTGAAAAAAAACGAGGGAGGGCAAACATTGCAGTTCGGAAAGATTAACTTTACGGAAATTTTTGAAATCCATGCGTGCAAAGTTACTGGGCTTTTTTCTGATTTTGTGGATGAATCCCGTTTGGGCCTTACAGGCCTTGGTGAGCACCACCACCCTGAAGAAAGACGGCAGCAGCAATTGGGCAGAAATTCATCTGTTGGTACGCACCGAATCCCTCCGCTGGAAAATGAATGCTTCGGGAAAAGCCGAAAGCGG
>JACCEA010190154.1_pt1 | contig 10118 bp, 9 predicted proteins | sample 7449851 | NCBI WGS metagenome assembly JACCEA01 (sample SAMN15323453, study PRJNA562643) | freshwater metagenome | isolation source: river surface water | place: USA:Blue River Watershed | collected 2017-08-18 | reverse complement strand
TAAGAAACCCAAAACCGCAAACGCTCCAGCATCGGCCTTGCGCGACCTGGGCATGCAGATACGTGATTTGCGAAAGTCGCGGGGCATGACGCTGGTGGGCCTGGCCGGGCGCATCAACCGATCGGTGGGTTGGCTCAGTCAGATTGAACGGGGGATGTCGGAGGTCAGCATCTCGGCCATGCACGAACTCGCGCAGGCCCTGGACGTCACCGTCAGTTGGTTTTTTCAAAACGGCGACCAAGCCAACACAGAGGAAGCCCGCTTGATCGTGAGAAAAGCCAATCGAAGGAAATTTGACTTTCATGGCTCTGGCGTACATGAAGAAATCCTGTCCCCCACTTTAAGTGGCCAGATCCTCCTGATTGAAAGCACTTTTGCGCCTGGAACGGGAACGGGAACGGGAACGGGAGACCGAGACAGAGTGCGCAAAAGCGAGGAGGCCGGGCTGGTTTTAAGCGGCGTGCTCGAGCTTCATGCCGAAGGCCAGAAATTCACACTGCGTGCAGGCGACAGCTTTGGCCTGCCGCGCGAGGGAACGCACCGCTGCTTCAATCCGACCAAAGAGCCGACTGTTGTCTTATGGGTCACAACGCCTACAGGGTATTGAGCCTGCATGATCGCTTACTGGATGATGGAGTGGTCTTGGTACCCGGCACTGGTTGTCTTGCTGGGCTATATGGTTTTTGGCCTGACCGGATTTGGTTCTGCGTTGGTGATCATTCCATTGCTCTCGTGGAAATGGCCCCTGGGCTTGATCGTTCCGACCGTGCTTTTGCTGGACGTTCTGGCCTCGATCTCGCACACAGGGATGAATTGGCATCAGGTGCGGTGGCGCGTCGTGCCCAAGGTTCTGCCCTTTGCCGTCTTTGGAGCTTGGCTCGGCAGCCATCTGCATCAATGGAGCGATGGTTCTTGGGCAATTGCTGCGTTAGGACTCTATATCTGCTGGGTAGCCCTGCGTGGGCTGAGAGGGCGCTCTGACACCGTCAAAAAGTCAAGCATCCTCTTCAACGCGATCGCGGGCACACTCATGGGGTTGATCGAAACCCTGTTTGGAACCGCCGGCCCCGTCGTCATGGCATGGCTACACCGACAGGAACACGACACTGAAAACATCAGGGCTACCGCACCCCTGGTGATCTTGATGATGGTGTGCATCGCACTGCTCAGCAACGGGCTCTCGACCCACAGCGACATGAATCAGGTCTTTGCGAAAACGCTCTGGCTGACTCCTTTCGCCTTGCTCGGAGGGTGGTGCGGACAAAAAATGAGCTCGCTGATTCAGCCCGCCCATGCTACCAAGGTCATCTATTCAGTCCTGTTGGCGAGCGGTATTGGCTTGACAATGCGAACTGTGCTCATATAGCGCCTGAGCCGGTAAGGACCAGCCATCAAAAACAACCCACAGTCCGGCTGAATCTACCACCCTCAACGGGAATTCCTACTATCAAATCAACGACTGATATCGGTTAATCAAATTAAAGGCCACAAGGAATACTGCCAACTTCTAAAAATTTTAGGGCTCGGCTTGAATCCAGTGCGACTGCTGTGCGCCATTGCCGAAATACTCTATCTGACTGCTTCTGCGTAGGCTTGAAATCGATCCGAAATCACATTCACCGCGGGCAACTCCGGTCCATCTGCGAGCGTCACAAAAACCAGATTGGTAGAGGGTAATGCCACCTCCATCGCCAGCTTGCAGACTTGGGACTGATATTGCTGAAATGCACCTCGCGGCACGACTGACACCATTTGACCTCCTGCAACAAGCGACAACCCAATATGGAACGACTCCGTCTCAATTTGTGGCACCGGAGGTGCCAAACCGGCACTCAGAAACAGCCGCTCCACGGCACGACGATTCGAGCTTGACTTGGGCATCAAGATCCAGTCACTGTCGCGTACGGCCTTCAAAGATACTTTTTTACGTGCAGTCAATGGATGACTGTTCGATGCCACCACCACCAAGGTCTCTTGCACAGTGGCGTTATCTTGAATTTGGGGATGTTGCTCAAGGATGTGGTTTCGTCCAGAAATCCCACCACGCAGTCCACATGACCTGCACTCAAGGCCTGCAACAAACCTTCCACCGTTCCAAGTTGAATCTGGAGCCTGGGCAGCATGTTGTCAGATTGCAGTCCCGCGACGACTTGGCTAAGCGCATGGATGCCCACGAGGGGAATGATGCCCAGTCGAATCAGTGGTTTTTCCTTTTGCAACTCCACCGCGCTGCGCGCAGTGCGAATGGAGTGCAAGGCGATACGCAACCGGTCCAGCACATGCCTGCCTGCCGGCGTGAGCGCACCGCCCTTCGCTGAGCGCTCAATCAGCGTGCAAGCAAATGATTGCTCCAACTCTTGCAGCATCTTGGTAGCACCGGGCTGACTCATTCCAAGAGCCTCGGCCGCACCACTCAAGGAGCCAGTACTGGCCACCAGATCGAGGAGTCGCAGGTGTCGCAGTCGCAGTCTGTCTACGCGACTGTTGAAGACCTCATCGATGCGCTGCATGGCCGCCGGATTCGATCTGTCTGACTTGGATATTGACATATCAATTCCTGATATCTGTATAGCAAATTAATAATTGTTGAATATACCAAGGTGCCGTACTATTTCAATCACCAAGGGCAACTCCCACGGGTTGCACAGGCCCAAAACGACCGAACAACACTGGAGACAACATGAACATTGCACATCCCATCAAACGCCGCGATATGCTGGGCCTCGTTGGCGCCGCAACCTTGGGTGCCGCGTTGCCTGTCGGCGCCCAGGAGGACTATCCCAACCGCCCACTTCGAATCGTGATGGGTCTACCCGCAGGCGGTGCCGCTGACATCACAACTCGAATGCTCGCGCAAGTCCTGGAGCGTTCGATGAAGCAGTCTGTGGTGGTGGAAAACAAGCCCGGAGGTCTGTATCAACTGGCCGTCCAAGCTGCCGCTACTGCACCGGCTGATGGCTACACAATCCTCTATGTGAACTCAAGTTTTGTCACGGTACAAGCCACGCAAAAGCGCTTTGATCTGAACCGCCAATTCCTGCCACTGACCATGACTGGCGAAGTGCCCAGCGTGCTCGTCGTCAATCAGAATTCACGCTTCAAGACGATTCAAGAATTGGTGGACTTTGGTCGGGCCAATCCGAATGAATTGACTTATGGGACGCTGGGCGTCGGAACCGTGGAGCATCTCAAAGGCTTGCAGTTTGCTGAAGCCCTGGGCTACCAGGCCAGAGCCATCGCCTACAAGGGTGGACCAGACATGGTCAATGCCGTCATTTCGGGTGATCTCAGCTATACCGCCATCAATGCCATTACAGCTGCGCAGTTCATCAAGGCGGGGCGCATTCGGGCCCTCGCTGCTTTGGACAAGGTTCGCCTGAAGTCTTTGCCTGATGTGCCGGCCATCACAGAGTCTGGCCTGAAGGTGCCCACAACCCATACCTGGAGTGGCTATGTTGTGCATGCCGCAACGCCTGCGCCCATTGCGCAGCGCCTCTACAAGGAGTTGGTGGCTGCAATGAACTCGCCAGCCATGGTGGAAAAGCTCACGCCCATGGGCGTTTTGATCTCAACCAGCAAATCGCCTGAAGAGTTTCGTCAATTGATTGACTCCGAGGCGCAGTGGATGGGGGCGCTGGCCAAGAAGATCGACCTCACCAAAGACTGAGCGGATTCAACATGACCCACACCGCCTCATACGGAACCTTGCCACCGTCCACAGCCGCGCTGCACGGTATTGTGGTGCTGGACTTTTCACACGTCATTGCAGGACCGTTTGCCACCTATTACCTCGCAGCCCTGGGGGCACGTGTCATTAAGGTGGAAAACCCCCATCGTGGTGATTCGCTGCGCAGCAAACCGCAGGCGTTTGAGTCTGTGAATCACGGAAAAGAGATCGTTCAAATCGACTTGGACAGTGCCAGTGGCAGAGATCAGGCGTGGGCGCTCTTTGCCGAGGCCGACATCTTTGTGGACAACATGCGTCCCGGCGTGCTGGAGCGATTTGACTTTGGCGAGTCCGTTCTTCGCCAGGAAAAGCCCAGCCTCATTCATTGCTCTGTCAGCGGATATGGCCGCAGTGGCGATTGGGCATCGCGCCCCACGTTCGACCATGTGGTGCAAGCGGCGTCCGGCATGACTTTGTTGGCAGGCAAGGCCGAAGACGGCCCCATCAAAGTGGGGTTTCCTGTGGTGGACAACGCCTCCGGGATGCTGGCAGCCTTGGCAATCATTGCTGCGATTCGCAGGCGCGACCTCACAGGCGAAGGCGAATCCATCGACGTTTCCATGATGGGTGCGGCCATGCAACTGATGTACTCCATGACGGTTGACACCATGGCGACCGGCAACCCACCGCCCCGCGTGGGCAATGTGGGCTACTCAGGCAGCCCAGGCGCCGAGACATTTCAATGTCGCGACGGCATGCTCGCGTTGGGCGCCAACACCCCACAACAGATGCTGGCCCTGGCCGAGGTGCTGGAGATATCGCAGCCTGTGCGGGCACTGCTCAATGGGCAGAGCCGAGGATTTTTGACGCAGGAAAACGGGGCAAAAATTCGTGCACTCCTGGTGCAGGCGCTGGCCGGGCAATCTGCGCTGGACATGGAGCAGCGACTGAACGCCGCCAATGTGCCTGCGGCATGGGTTCGGGATTTGGCCCAGGCGGTGCAGGACACCGAAAAGCACCAGCTTCTGAAACCCTGGACACTTGCAGGATCTGCGCCATTCAAGGTGCCTGGTTTGGGCTTTCAGGCGAAGACGCTGTTTGGCGGGCGCAGTGCGCCATACGGCCTCGCTACAGAGCAGGTCATGCAAGGAGAAGGCTCATGAACAAATTGATTGCACCCAGCCAGAGTGGATGGATGGTGGGATTTCCGCCACCGGCAGACAAGCAAATCACGACGGCCAACAGCCACCTGCCTGAACATCTGGGCTGGCGCTTGCAAAACCCGGGGCGCCTGTACCCCACAGCGCGCATTTCGCGAGGCACTGGTCCCATTGTTGCGTTACCCATCGGCGAACGCATGGCGGTTGATGCCCTCACGGTGGATGACGGCGAGGGCACTGCATTGCCCATGACGGAGGTTTGGCGCAGGACGGGCGCCGACGCCACCCTGGTCATGCACCGCGGCAAGGTGGTGTTTGAAAGCTACCTGGGCGACATGACAGAGCAGCATCAGCATGCCATGTTTTCCTGCACAAAGAGCGTGATTGGCTTGCTCGTGGAGCAACTGATTCACGAGGGAAAAGTCGATCCGACTGCCCCCGCATCCATCTACATTCCGGAATTGCGCCACTCTCCTGCAGGCAGTGCCACCGTTCGACAACACCTGGACATGCAAGCGCATTTCATGTTTTCCGACAAGCCCAAGGCCGACGGACAGGTGCAGGTGGACTACATCATGGGCCTGGGATTCATCCCTCGCCCCTCAGGGTATACCGGCGCCAACGGCGCCTATGAATTGTTGATCAATGCACGCCCCATGGGAGAACACGGGGGCGTGTTTCGCTATGACAACGGCAGCACCGACACACTGGGCTGGATTGTGAGGCGGGCCACCCACAGCAGCCTGGACAAGCACATCAGCGAAACCATCTGGTCCAAGCTGGGCTGCGAACACGACGGCGGCATGCTCATTGACGCCGCAGGCACGGAATGGGCAGCGGGAGGCATGAGTGCCTGTTTGCGTGACTTTGGCCGACTAGGGGAGGCCCTGCGTTGCCACGGCCAGTTCAACGGCCAGCAAATCCTGGCGCCTCAAGTGTACGAAGAGATTTTGAAGGCGGGAGATCGGCAAGCCTTTGCTGCCGGCAACGGTGTACCGACTGGTGGCTCCTACCGCAGCCAATGGTGGTTCAATCACGATCGCCACGGGTCCTATGCCTGCCGGGGCCAGTATGGGCAGCGCATCTGGATTGCGCCCCAAGCAGAAACCATGATTGCCCAATTTGCGGTCGACCCGAATTTGACGACCTTGGAGCCTCTCAGGTTGCGTGGATTCCAGGCCATTGCAGATGCCCTGTAGCGCTCCCGTGCGGGGAAAATTCAGGGCTCGGGGTATCTGGACAACTTTCGCTTCTGGCCGAAAACCACCCCATCCAGTGACCAGCGCCAAAATCTGCAAGCGCCCCATGCCGACCTGACTGCCGCGTGCCGGGCAAGCGATGCAGGGGCACACCGTTCATGCCGAGACGAGCACGCCTCGGCATGCTGCACAAGGGCCCTGGCGCAAGCACCCCTTGTGCACCACCGCGCTCACTTGCGGGCGCGGAATTTCTTGAGTTCGCCGTAGAAGGACTGCACGAACTCGCTGCCGATGGCTTCGCTGTTCTTGTCGATCACCGGCTGCACCGCCGCGCGGATCTTGTCGAGTTCGGCTGCGGGCATGTCGGTCACGCTCATGCCCTTGGCCTTGAGTTGGCCCACCACATCGCTGGCATCGGCCAGTTCGGCCTTGCGCTGGAAGGTGCGAGTTTCTTCGGCAGCTTTTTGCACGGCCGTTTGTTGCTCGGGCGTGAGGCTGGCCCACCACTTGGACGAGGCCACCAGCGCCACCGGCGTGTACACGTGGTTGGTGACGGTCAGGTACTTTTGCACCTCGTACATCTTGTTGGCGTACATGTCCACGAAGGGGTGCTCATAGCCGTCGAGTGCCTTGGTTTCCAGGGCCGGATAGACCTCGGTGAAGGCCATCGGCACGGCGTTCAGGCCCATGGCGTTGAAGCTGGCCAGCGCCATGGGGCTGGGCATCACGCGCACTTTCAGGCCCTTCATGTCGGCCACCGAAGCCACCGGGCGCTTGCTGTTGGACATGTTGCGGAATGCGCCGCCGGCCCAGACCAGGCCATGCATGTTCATGTCACTCAGGCCATCGAGCATCTTGCGGCCCACAGGACCGTCGAGCACATAGGCGGCCTCGGCGTCGCTGCCAAAGATGAAGGGGAAGTCGAAGATCTGCATCTCCTTCTTGCGTGCGGCGATCGGGGCCATGGCGCCCATGTACAGGTCTTGCACGCCACTTTGGGTAGCGATCAGCATCTTGTCTTCCGAGCCCAGCACGGCATTGCCAAAGACTTCGATCTGCACTTTGCCTTGCGTCGCCTTGGCCACCGCGGCCGCGAACTGCTTCATGGCGGTGGCGCGCGGGTGCGCGTCGTTGAAGGAGTGGCCCAGTTTGGTTTTTTTCACATCTTGGGCCTGGGCGCTGGACAGACCACCGGCCAGCAGGGCTGCGCCGGCCAAGGCGATCAGGGTTTGAGAGATGAAACGGCGAGATTTCAAAGCCATGGGGTGCTCCAGTGGGTATGAGGAAAAAACAAGGGTATGAAAAGCGGTCGCTTATTGGGTCATCATGCGCAGCGGCCACATGACGATCTCAGGGAACACAATCAGCAACACCATCACCACGGTCTGGGCAACCATAAAAGGTATCACGCCCTTGATGGCCCCCGACATCGGAATGCGGGCAATGCTGCACACCACGTTGAGCACGGTGCCCACAGGCGGTGTGACCAAGCCAATCGCGTTGTTGATGATGAACAGCACACCAAAATAGACCGGGTCAATGCCCGCTTGCTTGACCACCGGCATCAGCACTGGCGTCATGATCAGCACCGTGGGTGTGAAATCCAGGGCGGTGCCAATGATGAACACCATGGCCATCAGCACGAACATCAACAGCATCTTGTTGTCCATGAACGGCTGAACCAGCTCGGCCACTTGTTGGGGAATGCTGGCCGTGGTGATCAGCCAGGCCGACACGCCGGCCGCCGCCACCAAAAACATCACGATGGCCGTGGTTTCGGCAGCGCGGTAAAACAGGTGAAACAGGTCCTTGAACTTGATTTCACGGTAAACAAACAAGCCCACGATCAGCGAATAAGCCGCCGCGATCACCGCCGCTTCGGTGGGTGTGAAAAAGCCGATTTTCAGTCCACCGATGATGACCAGCGGCAAGGTCAGCGCCCACAGCGAGTTGCGGGTTTCGGTCCAGCGCTCGGCCATGGTGCGCTTGGGCTCCACGGTGATCTGGTCACGCTGGATGGACCAGCGCCAGGCGATCATGATCGCCAAGCCCATCAAGATGCCCGGCACGATGCCGGCAATGAACAGCTTGGTGATGCTCACACCGCCAGCCACGCCAAAAATGATCATGCCGATCGAAGGCGGGATCACCGGCGCGATGATGCCGCCGCAGGCAATCAGGCCGCACGAGCGGTTCACGTCATAGCCGGCATTGCGCATCATGGGCACCAGCACCGAGGCCAGCGCTGCCGTGTCGGCCACGGCCGAGCCCGACAACGAGGCCATGATCACGGCAGCGGCCACCGCCACATAGCCCAGGCCTCCGGGGATGTGGCCGATCCAGGCCATGGCCATGGTGATGATGCGGCGGGTCATGCCACCGGCATTCATGAACTCGCCAGCCAGCATGAAAAACGGCACGGCCAGCAACGGGAAGCTGTTGGAGCCGTCCCACATGTTCTGGATCACGATCTGAGGGTCGGTCACCCCCATGTGGTACATCATCGCCAGACCGCAACCGATCAATGCAAACGCAATGGGCATGCCCAGGGCCATCAGGCCCAACAGCGAACCAATGAAAACAAGAATGGTCATGTGGGGCTCCCTTACGCTTTCCTGCCGACTTCGGCAGCCATCTCGTCCACTTCGGACATGCCCTCTTCCATCACATCGGAGAGTTCGGATTCATCGACTTGCCCGGCCAACAGGCGCAGCAAGTTGAACAGGCACATGATGCCGATGAAGGTGCCGGTGAGGTAACTCACACCAAACACCCAGATCATGCTGATCTGGGCCACAGGCGAGGCATTGCCTTGCAGAATGTCGTGCTGCAAATAGGTGCCATAAACGATGTAGCCGCAGCACACCGCCATGATGAACTGGCTAATGCCCCAACAGACTTTCTTACCGGCAACGGGCAAAAGCTGGGTGATGACGTCCACACCCAGGTGGGCATGCTTGCGCATGCCCACAATCGCCCCAATGAAAGTCATCCAGACAAAGGCAAAGCGCGGCAACTCTTCTGACAGGTCGATGCCCGTATTGAAGAAAATGCGCAACATCACATTGCCAAACACCATCACCAGCATGAGGGCGATGCACAGCACCATGACGGTTTCAAAGATTTTGAAAACGCCATCAATGAGTGGCTGGATTGTCTTGATCATGGATGACTCCTTGGGGCGATCAGGGCTCAGGCCTTATTTGGCAGCACGGGCCTTGTCGATCTCGGCATAGAACTGCTTGACAAAGTCTTCGCCAATGATGGGGGCGAACTTGGTCACCACGGGCTTGACCTTGTCCTGAATGCGGGCCAGTTCAGTGGCCGACACCGGGGTCACGGTCACACCGGCTTTGGCAAACTTGCCCACCACGTCCTTGTCACCTTCTTCCAGGTATTTACGCTGCAGCAAACCGGCTTCGGTCGCGGCCTTTTGCACGCCGGCCTTGTCGCTCGCCGACAGGGTGTCCCAGAACTTTTTGGAAGCGACCAATGCCACAGGGGTGTAGACGTGGTTGGTCAAAGAAATGTGCTTTTGCACTTCCTGCATCTTGTTGGCATACATGTGCACCAGCGGATTTTCCTGACCATCCAGAGCCTTGGTTTCGAGGGCCGGGAAGACTTCAGAGAATGCCATCGGCACCGCATTGGCACCGATCGTTTTCCAGGTTTCCAGCGCCACGGGGTTGGCCATCACACGCACTTTCAGACCGCTCACGTCTTCCAGTTTGGTCACAGCGCGCTTGCTGTTGGACAGGTTGCGAAAGCCCATGCCGGTCCAGGTCAGACCCACCAGGCCACTGGGTTCGATTTTCTGGAAAATTTGTTTGGATGAAGCGCCATCAAGCACGGCATAGACTTCTTTTTCGTTGGCGAACATGAAGGGCAGATCCCAGATCTGCACTTCTTTGACCTTGGAAGACAGAGGTGCCAGCGTACCGATGTACAGCTCTTGCGTACCGGCCTGCACGGCCTGCAATTGCTTTTCATCGCTGCCCAGCACAGCACCGTGGAAAACCTGGATCTTCACATCGTTGTTGGTGTATTTGGCGGCCAGTTCAGCGAACTTGTTCATCGCCATCGCCTGGGGAT
>JACCEA012272869.1_pt1 | contig 10119 bp, 8 predicted proteins | sample 7449851 | NCBI WGS metagenome assembly JACCEA01 (sample SAMN15323453, study PRJNA562643) | freshwater metagenome | isolation source: river surface water | place: USA:Blue River Watershed | collected 2017-08-18 | reverse complement strand
GCGATACCTTTATTAAATAGCTGCGCCCACACACGATTGACATACACTCGTGACGTCAATGGATTTTGCGGATCAGCAATCCAGTTAGCCAGTGCAGTGCGACGCCCGGTTGAATTGGCTGTCGGGGTAATTTTCAGGTCGTAATTCGCCGCCCAGAGTTTTGGCAAGCCCGGCTCAACCTCTTCCAGTGGGCGTTCATGAATACCATTGAAACGCACATGGGTTGATGGAGCTTCAGCACCCAGATCAGTTAATGCGGTGTAGGTTTTTGAACCGCGACGTGGACGCAGGTTATCGAATTTTTTCAATTCCTCCGTCAAACGCTCATACTCGGTCCACAATTCCACATTGGCAGCAACGTATTGCGGGTGATCTTTATTCGCCGTGGTTTCACGCAAATACGCAGCGATATCGCGCTCAGACGCTACTGCGTTCAAACGTGCATTCACCCAGGTATCCAATGGTGTCCATTGATCTTTTGCTTTAAAGATTGCGTCGCGGCTATCGGTTAAGTAACGCTCGTTGTGATATTTGCGACCGGCAACGCGCACCTTATCGAGAATCGCTTTTTGTTGATCAGTGATGGGTTTAATCGCCGCTTGATACACCGCTTGCGCCGTCACAAATTCAATGTCCCATTGGGTTTCAGTACCCTTCGCCAACTCGACACGCTCATTGTTAAAGGTGTTGGCAAAAAATGCCTGCAACTGGAAATATTCCTTTTGACTGATCTTGTCGATTTTATGGTTGTGGCATCTTGCGCAGCCGATAGTCGATGCGAGGAAAGTTTCGCCCACCAGGTCAGTCATATCCGTTGCAATTTGATAATGACGTTGCACCAGGTCGCGTGAGTTAAAGTTGTCCGGGTAACCGGCCAGCAAACCAGTCGCGATTTTTGCTTCCTGGCTGTCGGGCCACAATTCATCACCCGCGATTTGTTCGCGGATAAACGTGTCGAAAGGTTTGTTGTCATTAAACGCTTTGATCACGTAATCGCGATAGCGCCAGTTGTTCGGGCGAGTCTGGTCATTCTGGAACCCCGCGCTGTCGGCATAGCGAGCCAGGTCCAACCACCGGCGCGCCTGGCGCTCACCAAAATGCGGTGAAGCCAGCAGGCGATCTACCAGCTTTTCATAGGCATCGGGGGATTTATCTTTTTCAAACGCAGCTACTTCCGCCGGTGTTGGCAACAAACCAATTAAATCCAGGGTTACACGGCGAATGTAGGTTGCGCGATCCGCTTCTTCAGCAGGCTCGAGCCCATACTCATTCAGGCGCGCCAAAATAAAATTATCAATCGGTGAACGAGCCCATTTGCTATTACCTGCATCAGGAACGGCCACATTGGTTTTAACTGGCTCATACGCCCAGTCTCTGGAGGCAGTACTGGTAATGGGTTTTACTTTTTCTGCTTTGGCTGTAGCAGGCGTTTTAGCGGCAGCATCGGCTTTAGCATCGGCGGCGTAGGTCTGTCCCAGGCCAAATACGGTTGCCGATAAACCCAGCGCTATGACCAGGTGTAATTTCTTTTTGTTCATTCACTCGCTCCTACCCATATATTTCAAAAGACAACCATTTCAAAAAGCAGTTATTTCAAAAGACAGCTATTTCAAATATGCATGGCGATTACAGAATCATTGATTTGCAACAGCTTGTTGAATCACACCAGAGCAATTGCAACTAGCGCGCCAGATTTTTAAAGAGTGGGTAAATTTACTTTCAGTAACGATTTATGTTTTTGATTGGAAAGGAAAATTATTTTTATCATCTAAGCTGCATAAGCTTATAAGCAGTACCAAAAAACCTTTTAGGCTGATGGGTTGAAAACAATTTCATCACTCACTGCTATGCATCCAACAGCCATCACTCTTATTTTTCAACCATTAGAAAATCGCAACCATGCAGTGATTATTTTTCAACAGCGACAACAAACAGAAAGTAAGCGGGAAATAATTTTTTAAGTTGATTTTCAAAAAAATATCAACCACCGAACCCTTGCGCCGTAAGGGCTTCTACTTTTCAACGGCAAGCGAAAAATAGTTTTTAAAAGTTCACTGGCATATTAATTGCCAAACCACTCCTGACACACGCATTTACCGATCAGGAGTTATTGAATGTCATCGACTACGAAAAAATCTGCGCAAGAAAAAAATGCTATTTTTGCAACAACCAAAAAACCATTTCCGGTAAAACCTTTGGCACTTTTTGTCGCATCTGTTGCCCTCTCATCAACAGCTGTTGCGCAATCAGCAAATACTGGCAGCACTACTGCTGCACAAAATCCAACTATCGAAACCCACGCTGTTGCAAACAGCACAGCGGGGTCAACCAGCACCGCAACGGCAACAACCAGCGCGGCTAAAAGCGCGCCGCTAAAATTGGGTGTAGTCACTGTACGCAGCCGGAACCGGATTGAAAAACTGCAGGATGTTCCCCTTTCGGTTTCAGTTGTACAGGGCAAGGAACTGGAGCGATTGAATGCTACAGACATCAACTCGCTCACCCAGCGCCTTGCTAACATCTCCTGGAACCAGGGCAACCAGCGCACCAGCAGCCTGGCCATTCGCGGTATTGGTAAACAGGGCCAAACCGAAGCACAAGACCCAGCGGTAGGTTTAATTGTGGATGGGGTTAACTATGCGTATAACGCCTTATCATCCAGCTTTGACTTCACCGACATTGAAACCGTGGAAGTCGCGCGCGGCCCACAAGGCACCCTGTTGGGTAAGAACAGCAGTATCGGTGCAATTAACGTCACCACCAAACGTCCATCCTTTGATTCAGATTTTTCCTACGCTTTAACCCTGGGAGAATGGGACACAGTGCAAGGTCGCTTTGCCGGTGGCGGCGCCGTGGTTGATGATTTGCTCGCCTGGCGCGGCACACTCAGCGTCAGCAAAGGCCAGGGTGATATTAAAAATGCTTACAACAGCGATGAAAGTATTTCCAACAAAGAGCGCGTGTCTGGCCGTGTACAATTTTTATTAACGCCCACGGAAGATTTCACCGCACGCCTCGCGGTGGATGTGCAACCGCGCTCGGGTGAGCGCACCAATGGCCGCACTATTTACACACCAACACCGGAAAAATATTCCGATGGCAGCGCAAACCCGAATAACTCGGATGCGAGCAAACGTTTGATTCGCCGCTGGTTTACCCAAAGCCCCAATTACAATTATGAAGATTCCTATCTCTGGGGAGGTGGCGAAAACGAATACAACACCGATGGTCGTCGCCCGTTAATTACCGGCAGCAATGGCGCAACGGTTGATTTAAATTGGAAGCTGGATAGCCACACCATTACCTCCATTACCGCCTACAAGGATTACCACTTCAACGCAGTAAACGATGAAGGTACGCCCTTCGATATCCAGCGCAATTCCGGTGGCTTTTTGAACGATTACAAACAAGTCAGCCAGGAACTGCGTTTGAGTTCGCAGCAAGGCGGCTTCGTTGATTATCAAACCGGCTTCTTTTATCTGGATGTGAACAACGTTGCTGAATACCAACGCGTGTGGGGGAATGACGCCGGTGCATGGTTTGCCAGCGCCTCGCAATACGCAACACTCGATAAAGATTCTGCTGGTCGCTACTTGTTAATTAATTCGCTGTCAGGTTTGGATATGGCCTGGAACAGCCCCGCGGGTTTCCAGGATATTAACAACGAAAGTACTGCACTCTTTGCACAGGCCAACTGGAATTTCACTGAAAAATTTGTGTTAACCACGGGTTTGCGTTTTACCCGCGAAGAGCGTGAAAACCGCACTGCAACCTACATTAAAGATCACGGCTTTGGTGCTGAATTAAATCCAGCGAATGCGGGCGAAGTGAACCTGGGTGGCTTCCACTCAGTGAATAGTGCCACCAAAATTAGCGATACACTCACCATTCCCGCAGGTACATTGGGCCGCATAGTGACCAATGCCGATGGTACTAAATCATTAGTGACTGATAACACCAACACACAACTCACACTGGCTGACCAACTCGCCGCCGAATATTTTGGTAAGGCAGCAGGCGCCGCACCGGGCGATGCCTACAACAGTTTGACCGCCGCGCAGAAAGCACAAGTCGGTGCAGCCAAGGCATTGCGTCAATCGCAAATCGGGGTGGTGTTTGATGAAATTGATGTAGAGCCTTACGAAAAAACCTTGCCATCATTTGTTATCAGCCCCACTTACAAGTTCCATGAAAACCTGACCGGTTATTTCTCCTGGCAACACGGTGAGAAAGCGGGTATCGCGCAAGCAACCAACGGTATTTCCAACCTGGTGAAAGAAGAAAAAATCGATGCTTTTGAATTGGGCGTGAAATCTTTATTGCTGGACAACACCCTGGTATTTAACCTGGCACTGTTTGATATGAAGATTAACGATTATCAACAAACCAGTCGCGTTTACGACGAATACACCACCACCCTGAATCGCCAGGCGGACCCAACGGCTAACGATGTTTACACCAATGCCACCGCGAATATTCCGGAAGTACGCGCGCGCGGTATTGAAATTGATAGCGTCTATTCAGGTATCCCCAACACCTCCATCCGTTTTGCCGGTGCGATTACCGATGCGGAATACGTGGAGTTCACCAACTCACCGCAACCATCTGAAAATGGTTATACCGGTGCACCGCAATATCAGGATGTTAGCGGAGAGACGCTACCCGGCGCATCAAAATATTCGTTCAATTTAGGCGTGGACTACCGTTTGCCGGTGTGGGATGGCAAAGAATTCCACACCAGTTTAAATGCGCAATACGCGAGCAAATTCAACTCGGATAACTCACTGTCATCCTACGGTTGGATTGAAGGCCGCACCATTGTGGATTTTGGTATTGGCCTGGGCAACAGCAACCAAACCTTCGATGTAAACCTGGTAGTAAAAAACCTGTTTGATGATGACACCCCATTAACCCGCACCTGGAACAACTACACCCCGGCACATCCACGCTGGATAGGTGTGACCTTTAGTGGGCGGTTTTAATTAATTAGTAGGCAGTTTTAATAGATCAGCTTACATTGCTCACAGGGATGTGACTTGCCAAAGGAATTATCAGTTCAATCTGGGCGAAAGCTAACGGATGGCATGTGAAGCGCACTTCAGGTCACCTGTGAAATAGATCAACCAATTCGCATAGTCGCGAATCTGTTCATAATCAATTAATATTCGAGCCTCTAGGCTGCAACAGTGACATCCAAAATCGCTCCATCGCCCAAGGAACTTTACCATGATGAAAACTACACGCGTAATCTCATTAATGGCCCTTCTTGTAGCCGTATCCTCTACCCCACTCCAGGCGGCCGACACACTCAAAGTCGATATGAAAGCAGGTCTCTGGGAACACCGCATTAAATTGATTGGCGGCAACAATGACCTTGCGGCGCAAACCGAGCAAATGCAAAAAGCCATGGAAGAAGTGAAGAAACAAATGGCCAGCCTGCCACCCGAGCAGCGCAAAATGATGGAAGAGATGATGACCCAACAGGGTATGAAATTTTCCGATCAAGGCGTAAGCATGCAAAATAATAAAGTTCAAATTTCAAAAGAGGGAACTATTGTTAAGCAATGCGTGACTCAAGCGCAGATTGACAAGGGCTATATTCCCGAGACAGGCGACGAGTGCAAACCTACCATTACCCAAGTCAGCAAAACCAAATTCAAAACCACCTATACCTGCACTGGAGCACAACAAGCGACTGGTGAGGGTGATATTGAATTCACCTCCCCCACGGCATACAAAGGAAAATCCTATTTTGTTACCAAAACAGACGGAAGATCCCAGCGGTACGACACTGAACAAACTGGCTCATGGTTATCAAGTGATTGTGGTGATATAAAACCAGAAGAGTATTGATAGGCTATTTTAAATTCCCTTGCTAAGGCAAGCAGCTAAGGGCTCAGGATGCAGAGCTAGAAATTGAACATGAAAATATTAATTGTGATTTATTCACTTTGACCATTTATTCAATGATCAAAAAAACAGGGGTTTATCTCGCCATTTTTATGGCTGCGATTTACTAGCAGACAAACAAGGCAGAAGATCTTCCTGATAATAAGGTTTTTGATCCACCCAAAACATATACTGCACACGCAAAAAATCCTGCGCAAACCCATGTAGCATTGGAACCAGATTGGGACGCAGGTTTTTTACTTCGGTGGTGTTGGTCTCGCCTATATAGTTACCATCCTGCACTGCAATACCCAGCGGCGCGGTAAACTTGCCTTCATGCATCAACGCCAATGCATGATTTAACTGGCCTTTTTTGCGCACCATTAAATCCGGCGCCCCCAACCCAACCCCGATTTTTTCACCGTGTTGATAAATGGATTTCAAATAACCCTTGTCTTCCCAAGGCAACCATTCGCCCGGCATAAAGTTAGCGTACTGCATGGTGACTGATGTCGGGAAAGCCACTTTCAATGCGCTCATATTGTTTTTCAGGGATTCAGCATATAGCGCAGGCGTAAAGGTTGGATCGTATTTTTGTTCAACGCCTATGGCTGTTTCCTGCAAATTTACTCCAGCTACCTTGCCATCAAACTCTTTGCCTAATGCATTCAGGAAGAGCGCGAAACGCGCACGCACTGCGCTATTCCAGCGCTTGGCTACCCACCCTTCCGGCTTTCCCTCATTAGTGTATTGATAAACAATACCGCCATCATATTCCTTGCTTTCCAGATAGGCCGGTGTCGCCTTGTAGCGAATATCAAAGGTGGTGTCTTGCAGTTGGATAAAGAGTTTTTTGCCTTTGCTTTTCAGGTATTCGTAATCTTGCCGGATAATCGCAAAATCGTAATTACCTTTTGTTGGCTCCAGCTCGCGCCAGGAATACATAATTTGCGCACCCACCAACCTCGGGTTAGTTAACAGAGCATGATTCTGGATGGCGTCGCGATCACGGGAAAAATAAACAAAATGCTGAATACCGTCCTCCACCAGCGGGCAAGTCGCTGCCAGATATTTTTTATAGGCATCGGCATAGCGCTCGTCAGGCCTTGCCCATTCGGCAGACGCACTCGAAACCAGAGATAAAGCGAGCAGCACTTGAACGAGCCTTTTTCTTAGCATAATGTTTCGGCTTTCAGTTTTAAAAAAATGTGATTTTAATGGCGGAACCCTCCAACCCAATTTCAATAACCCGGGCGCCGCCTAACACCAGAAAATACCTCAATGGGACTTTCCTTTACGCAACTCCTTGATGTACTCAATTTCATTTAATGCCACTTTATCTTTGGAATCATAAGCAAGCGCCTCACGGAATTTTTTCTCCGCGTCATCCAGCCTACCCAATTCAATTAGATTAAAGCCCGAACCCCGCTTGGCGCGGCAAAGTTCAGCCAACTTAATTTGCGCTGGCGAATAGGTTTCTGCTGCTGACTCCGCTTCCGTGAAATGCGCTAGCGCGTTATTCCAATCGCGCTTGACTTGATAGATGTGCCCAAGCTCTGAAAGATACATAGCATTATGGGGAGCCATAGCGACTGCTTTCTTTAGATTTGATTCAGCCTCGTCAATATTCCCAAAATCCAGAGAGGCATAACCTTTTAAATAAAAAGCGTCTGAGCAAGAGGTATCGAATACTTCCGCAGGTTTATTTGCCGCAGCCGCCATAGCCATGTAAGTTAAACTTTCAACCGGAGTTCTTGCTGTATAAACCTGTGTTTCACCTGCCGTTAATGTTTGGCACTGTTTAATAGCCGCATCAAACTCTTCAACGGCACGATTTAATTTGCCAGCCTTCAGATAGGCATACCCCTGATCTACAAGCGCTTGGGTATGATTGACCGGTTGTTCTGCACTCGGTGATTTGGTTGGCGCGGACGCACAGCCAGACAAAATCATTACCACAGACAAACAACAGACGACTTTTTTCATAGTAGCTTCCTTATTAACACCCGCATAAATAGGAGGATCTTCAAAAACAACAGAAATCACTTGGCCCAGAACCCGAGGTCAACTAACAATTGCAAGGACAAGTCCTTACGGTAGTTTTTAATCTCGGAAAAGCTGTCGGCCCGCATATAAATAGCAAAAGCTGTCACCGGTGTTCCGTTTTTTTCTTTTATATATCCCACGAACCATCCCTCAAAGGCTCCATCAAAGTTATTCGGGTCCAATGGCCCAGCACCTGTTTTGGCATAGAGCGATAGATTATCTTTGCTTTCCTGTAACGCAATACGTTCATATACCGATAGGTTTGCCGGCTTAATATTGCAGCGGTTTTGCAACAGGCACAACATAAAATTAACCTGTTCTGCCGGCGATATTTGTAGTTCACTGTTCAGCCAAAAGCGATTACTACCCGGCGTGAAAGTTTGATTGCCGTAACTAAATTTCGCTAGCCATTTTCTGTAATCATCAGGCGTTATGCGCGGAACCAATGCCTGGTAATACCAAAATGCCGAGTGCTTAAATGCCGTCGCCATAGTTTGTGATTGTTTCCAGGTATCTGGCCAGAACGACTGCGCCGGATATTTGGCCTGATCCCACTCAATCAATTCATCAGCAGACTTCACTGTACCCGTTTCCAGGGCAATCAAAGTGTGAGGAATTTTAAACGTGGAGTAAGGCCCATGACGCTCATCAACCTCTTTTTCATTAATCACCCAGCAATCGCGGCTATTAAAATCAACAGCAATAAACGCGATATTGCGCGTACCGAATTCTTTGGTATAAGCATCTGTATTTATTGGTTTGGTGGTTTTGCAGGTTTCGGCGAAGGCAGTAAATGGGGCGAGTAGCAACAAAGCAGTTAAAAGCGATTTTTTCATAAAAAGCTATCCTGTTAATTATTGGTTTTTCCGTTTTCGGCAAGGAAGGCAAATTCACATTGATGGGAAAAATAGACTATTAAGGTTTTTAGCGATCTTCGTAGTGATGCCATATACGCAAAACAATTACCGCTTCCGAAGAACACACATAGCGAACTATGTATTTTCCAAAACTAAAATCGCGAATAATTTTATTATTAAGCGGCTGAGGTGTTTCCAATATGCGCCCTATTTCAGGGAAGCTCCGCAACTGATCAATACGCTGAATCAATTCAGCGGCAATACGCCTAGCGGCTGGAGGATTGAACTTCTCAATAAACTCCCGTAATCGGGTAAGATCTTCAATTGCATCAGATGAGTAAATTAACTTCACTTACCCACCTCGGGCGGCGGCAATTCCTTTTCCGTACCCCAGGTTTCCAACCAGGCATGTACCTTATCTCCATCAACCACCTTACCCAAGGCCACTGATTCCATCGCCTTCAGAGTCTCATCCCAGCGTTGCTGGCTTAACGCCTGGCGCTCAACATATTCTTTAACAGCTTGATTTATAAGCCAATTCTTACTTCTTTGAGTGGTTTCAGCAACGGCCTGTAATCCTTCTTCAACGTCTGACTGGAGACGGATAGTTGTGATACCCATGATGTACCCCCGGGGGAAATTACAATGTAATACAACGTAATCATACAGGCAGAATTGCCTAAATTTCCAGCGGTTTACACTTCACCAAAAAGCAATTTCTGCACAACGCCCTGGAAGGTCTAAAACTCGCCATTTGACACTATCGATGTCAGCTCAACCAAAGCATTAGTTTCAATTTTCCATCACTGAAAAATATGAAGTAATCCGAGTACAGTTTCTTTTTCAATTGGTAGTTTTAACTCAAGGTAAAGTTGTACGCCCCTGCCAACAACATTGGAATACTGCGGAAGCTTGTATAACAACTCAAAAAAGCTCTCTTCATCTTCTTGCGAGGAAAACCATGGACCTTCAAAAACTATTTCCATTTTTTCTATTCCATTCATATTATTTTTTGTTCAAAGTAAATTTTTCTCAAAATCCAACCTGAAATAATGCTTCTCATAAGCCTGTCCTTGCATATCATAGTAGATGGCGGAAACTGGATATGGACGTTCTTGCAGAGGGATATAAGAAAGTTTTTTTGCTAAAAAAATCATTTCCGAACTATCAACCGGATCAATACTGACATAGAGCTTTGAGTAACCATAATTTTTGGCAACAAGCTCCCCTTCCTGAATGAGTGCCGTGGCCACACCTTTCCTTCTATGTTTCTCACCCACAAACAAATCGCTTAATTTTGGCAAATGCGACTTTTTCTTTCCATTTT